>Ga0256829_1000069_pt1 | contig 135251 bp, 128 predicted proteins | sample 131447metaG_FD_185979 | JGI IMG/M metagenome (GOLD analysis project Ga0256829, IMG submission 185979) | Hydrothermal vent microbial communities from Lau Basin, Pacific Ocean - 131-447 | ecosystem: Environmental > Aquatic > Marine > Hydrothermal vents | place: Pacific Ocean: Lau Basin... | reverse complement strand
CCAATCACGCTAAGCTCACCCATGGTCTCCTCCTCACTCTCACCGATGGTCCCAGAATCCACTCCATCTTGGCGCATCACGACGCCGAAGTAGAGGGGGAGGAGACCATCCCATCGGATGCAGGCCGAAGGCCGGAATCCGGGGATCGCGGTGCTCAGGAATTTCCCTTCCCGGATTCCGCTGCGCTTTATCCGGCTACATCTTGCTGCATTGCGCGTGCACGACGGCGGGACGCTCTACCCGCGTTTCTCCAGCGGGACGTAGGGGCGGACGCCCTCGCCGGTATAGACCTGCGTCGGGCGGAAGATGCGGTTGTCCGCGAGCTGCTCGCGCCAGTGCGCGAGCCAGCCGGCGCAGCGCGCGACGGCGAACACCGCGGTGAACTGGTCCGTGGGGATCCCCATCTCCTGGTAGAGGATGCCGGAATAGAAGTCGACGTTCGGATACACGCCCTTGGCCGCCAACGGCTCCTCGGCCGCGGCCTCGAGGGCGCGCGCGGTCTCGAACAGCCGGCTCACGCGCCCGCCGCGGTGCTCCATCAGCCGCTCCATCAGTCGCTGCAGGATGATCGCGCGCGGGTCCTTGACCTTGTACTCGCGGTGGCCGAAACCCCAGATCTTGGCCTTCGCCTTGAGCTGGCGTTCGAGCCACGGGCGCACGCGATCCGGGTCGCCGATCTCCTCGAGCATCTCGATCACGCGTGCGTTGGCCCCGCCGTGCAGCGGTCCGGCCAGGGTGCCGATGGCGGCGGCGATGACGAGATAGGGGCTCGCCAGTGTGGAGCCCGCCACGAGCGCCGCGAAGGTCGAGGCGTTGATCGTGTGCTCGGCGTGCAGGACCAGACAGGTGTCGAGGATGCGCGCGTGCAGCGGATCGGGCTCGCGCCCGTGGAGCATATACAGGAAGTTCGCCGCGTACCCGAGATCGGAGCGGGGGGGGATCGGATCGTAGCCGTTGCGCAGGTGCTCCCACATCGCCACCAGCGTCGCCATGCGCGCGAGGATCTTCACCGACATGTTGTGGACGTAGTTCAGGTCCGCGCAGCGGCCGCTGCCGGTGAGGCACTCGTCGCCCGGGTAGAACATGCCGAGGCTGGCCACCGCCGTCTGCAGCATCTCCATCGGATGCCCGGTCGGCGGCAGGTACTTCATGATCTCGCGAATGTTGTACTTCACCGGCCGGTTCTGGCGCAGGTCTTCGTCGAAGCGCGCCAGCTCCTCGGCCGTGGGCAGCCGGCCGTCGAGGAGCAGCAAGGCCGTCTCCTCGAAATTGCTGTGCTCGGCGAGCTCCGCGATCCGGTAACCGCGGTAGGTCAGGACACCCTGCTTGCCGTCGAGAAAGGAGATGTTGGACTTGGTCGCCGGTACGCCTTCCAAGCCGGGCAGGTATTCGCTCATGGCCGTCCCTCGCGTGCAGACCGCAACAGCGTGGCACCAGGATACCAGACGCCCGGGAAAGGGTCGGGAAACCTCGACGGCACCCGGGACGGGGGAGGGCCCGGCGGACTCAGACGGAGAACGAGGAGCCGCAGCCGCAGGTGGTGCTCGCGTTGGGGTTGCGGATGACGAACTGAGCGCCCTCCAGTCCCTCGGTGTAGTCGATCTCGGCACCGACCAGATACTGGTAGCTCATCGGATCCACCAGCAGGGTGACGCCGCCCTTTTCGACCACGGTGTCGCCCTCCTGCACGTTTTCGTCGAAGGTGAAGCCGTACTGGAAGCCGGAACATCCGCCGCCGGTGATGAACACCCGCAGCTTGAGGTTCGGATTGTCCTCCTGTTCCAGGAGTTCGCGCACCTTCCCGGCGGCGCTGTCGGTGAACAGCAACGGGCTCGGCGTCACTTCAGTCGCGGTAGTGCTCATTGTCTCAGGACCTCTCGGTGCACGGGCGCCACGCCGTCTGCGGGTCATCCCCGGGCGGCCGGCGCGGCGTTCCAACGTTGCGACCACTATAGGCTTTTCCGACAAAATCAGTCAAGTATGGGCCGGCGGCATCGCGCCCGGGACCACCTCGGGCGCCTCCTCGCCGGCGAGGCCCGGTTCCGGTTCGATGCGGCCCGCCTTGGCGTTGCCGTTGCGATGCACGAGCTTGCCGTTGACGGCGGCTCCGACCGCCATTTCGATGAGGTTGTAATAGACGTTGCCGGTGATGCGCGCGTGCGCCGCCAGTTCCACCCGTTCGGCGGCGTGCACGTCGCCGTTCACGCGCCCGTCCAGGATCACCGTCGGCACTCTCACCTCGCCCTCGATGCAGCCGGCCTCGCTCACCGTGAGCACGGCCTCGCCGCCCGGGTCGGCGACCACGTTCCCTTTCACGGTCCCGTCGACATGCAGCCCGCCGCTGAAGCGCACGTTGCCGTGCACCTCGGTGTGCTGCCCCACCAGCGTCTCGATCCGCGCCCGGCGCGCACCGTTGCTCTTACCCCACATGAGCGTTCTCCCCGGCCGCTTGCGGCCACTGAAAGGTCCTCTCGACCGGCCGGCTGCGACGCCCGGCGGGCTGCAGCCGCACGCGCACCGCATCCGGGCGGAAGCCCGCCGGCAGGCGGATCCGCCCCTGCAGGCGCTGGAAGTACTTGAACCGGTACTTCAGCGCCCCGCCACCCGCCGATTCCGACAGGTCGACCCGCCGCGAGACGCCGCCCTGCGTACCCTCGACGACCAGACGGACCGTGCCCCGGGCCTCCTGCCCGCGGCTGCGTACCCGGCTGAGGATCAGCTCATAGCGGTACGTGCGCGCCGGCCCGGCGGGCCGAAGCCGCAGGCTCTGGACCTGCAACCCCGCTCCGCCCGGGTGCGGCCCCACCACCGTGCGGTAGAAGGCCAGTTCCTGCTTCAACTCCAGCGACTCGTCCTGCAGCCGCTTGAGCAAGCGCCGTACCCGGGCGTAGGCCTCACGGTCGATCTGGCGCGAGCGCTGCGCCAGCGCCAGGCGCTCGGTGAGCCGATCGTTCGCTGTCTTTAGTTGCAAGATGCGTTCCATCATCTCGGCGCGGGTCCGTGCCGCCGCTGCGGCGTCGAAGCCGGCCCGCGTGCGCCCGTAGCTGAACAGCGCCCAGCCGCCGGCGGCGACGACGGCGAGGAGCAGGACGAGCAGAACGGCGCGCAGGCGCCCGGAGGACCGCTTGCGAAGGACCAGGGGTTTCGGGGCCTTGGGCACGGCGCTACCCGTCACCGTCAGCGCGCACGATCGTCACCGAATCCCGTCCTTCCCGGCGCGCGGGGATCGGTCGGGTCGGCGTCCATGGACCGGGGGCGCCTACGGCAGCAGGGCGACGGCATCCAGTCCGCTGCCTTCGTCCAGACCGAACAGCAGGTTCATGTTCTGTACCGCCTGCCCCGCCGCGCCCTTGACGAGATTGTCGATCACCGCGAGCACGACCACCGTGTCCTCCCCGGCGGGGCGGTGGACCGCGATCCGACAGGCGTTGCCGCCCCGTACGCTGCGCGTCTCCGGGTGGCTGCCGGCCGGCAGGACGTCGACGAACGGCTCGTCGCGGTAGCGCGCCTCGAACAGCGCCTGCAGATCGGTGCCCGGCGCGGTCAGCCGCGCGTACAGCGTCGCATGGATCCCGCGGATCATCGGCACCAGGTGCGGGATGAACGTCAACGGCACCGGGGCGCCCGCGACGGCGGCGAGACACTGCCGGATTTCCGGCAGGTGACGATGCCCCGACACCGCATAGGCCTTGAAGTTGTCGGAGGTCTCGCCGAGCAGCAGTCCCGCCTGCGCCTTGAGCCCGGCGCCGCTCACCCCGGACTTGGCGTCGGCGATCACGCCCGCGGGCGCGACCACGCCCGACTCGAGCAGGGGCAGGAGGCCGAGCACGACCGCGGTCGGGTAGCAGCCGGGATTGGCGACCAGACGCGCTGTGCGGATCCGCTCCCGGTACAGCTCGGGCAGGCCGTAGACCGCCGCCGGCAGCAGGTCCGGGGCCGTGTGCGGCATCCCGTACCAGCGCTCCCACTCGGCGGGATCCGTGAGTCGGAAATCGGCGGACAGGTCGATGACCCGGACATCCGCCTCCAGCAGCGCGGGCGCCATCTCCATCGCGGTACCGTGGGGGGTGGCGAAAAAGACCACGTCGCAGTCGGCGAGTGCCGCCGGATCGGGTGCCGTATAGGTCAGGTCGACGCGACCGCGCAGGTTGGGAAAACGCTCGCACACCGCCCGCCCCGCCTCGGTGCGCGACGTCACCAGCACCGCCTCGGCATGCGGGTGCGCGCTCAGCAGCCGCAGCAATTCGACGCCGGTGTACCCGGTCCCCCCGACGATCCCCGCCCTGATCATCCGCCTGAATCCTCGCCCGACCGCACGCGCCTGCCTGGGCGCGATCATACCAAGGACGGACGCCGACGCGCGAAGCGCCGTGGACGCGGCGCCTCGCCGGCAACGCGGCCATAAAGAAAGCGGCCGGGGCCGCTTCGAAAAAAGGCTTGGGGTGGTGCTATTGTTATTGTTTCGGATTGACGTCCTGCGATCGGCGCAGGAGCGAGGAAATCCGTGCCGGAGGAGCGTAGTGCGCAGACAGCGCCGTGTCAAGCGCTTGATTAATATAAGTTTATAACAATATTCCCAGGTTTTGAACCGTATACTTCACGGCCGACTTGGCGCCGGACCCGCCGACATGGTCTAATGGGTTTCCCGGTCCGCACGCGTCGGACCGCGGAAGGCCCGCCGCCCGCCGGCGGGTCGTGGGGATCCCTGAACGCCTGTCGAGATCCGTCCCACGGGACGGGCCCGCCCGCCTCGGCGACCTCCGCCGGTGTGGGCCGTCCCGCGTGCCGGGGGCGCCCGCGTGTGCGGACGCCCCCCGACGCACTGCGGGCGCGCGCGAACGAACGGCTCCACCCCCGGAACGGCGAACCCGCCCGATGTTGAAGCGATTGCGACAATCCGGCCGTCACCTTCTCTCCGCCGACGTATGGAAGTCGCGGCTGGTGTTCTGGGCCGGGGCGGGCATGGTCGGACTCGTGGCGGCCTTCTTCGCCGAGGTCGCCGTCTACGCCAACGAACTGTTCCGGGGCCTGCTTTCGTTCTCCCCGTACTGGGCCTTCCTCGTCGCCCCGGGCGGGCTGGTGCTGGTGGCCTGGCTCACGGTGCGCTACTTCCCCGGCTCCCAGGGCAGCGGCATCCCGCAGGCGATCTCCGCGCTCGGGATGCGCGAACAGCTCCTGCGCGAACGCCTGCTCTCGATGCGCATCGTCGTCGGGAAGATCCTGCTCACGGTCGTCGGACTGCTCAGCGGGGCCTCGATCGGGCGCGAGGGTCCCACGGTGCACGTCGGCGTCGGCATCATGTTCTACCTCGGTCGCCTGGCGAAGTTCCCGCACCACTACATGGATCGCGGGCTGATCCTCGCCGGCGGCGCCGCCGGGATCGCCGCGGCGTTCAACACCCCCATCGCGGGGATCGTGTTCGCGATCGAGGAGCTGAGCCGGTCCTTCGAGGAACGCACCAGCGGCACCCTGCTCACCGCGGTGCTGCTCGCCGGCATCACCTCCATCGCGGTGCTCGGCAATTACAGCTATTTCGGCACCACCAGTTCGGTCCTCGCGTTCAACGCGGCCTGGCTCGCGGTGCTGATCTGCGGCGTCGCCGGCGGTCTGCTCGGCGGGCTGTTCAGCTTTCTCATCGTCTGGGGCAGCCGCCGCCTGGTCCCCGTCTACCGCCGTCACCCGCTCCTGCTCGCGGCGATCTGTGGGCTGGTCATCGCCTTTGTCGGACTGCTTTCGGACGGGCGCACCTACGGCAGCGGCTATCACGCCGCCCGCGAGCTGGTCCTCGGCACCGGGACGGTCAGTGCGAGCTTCCCCTACCTCAAGATGATCGCCAACCTCGCCTCCTACCTGAGCGGCATTCCGGGCGGTCTGTTCGCGCCCTCGCTGGCAGCGGGCGCGGGCCTCGGCGCGCACGTCGCGCAGTGGTTCCCGTCCGCACCGGCCTCGGCGATCGTGATCCTCGGGATGGTCGGCTACTTCGCCGGCGTGGTGCAGACGCCGATCACCGCCTTCGTGATCGTGATGGAGATGACCGACAACCACGCCCTGCTGCTGCCCCTGATGGCGACGTCGTTTCTCGGCTATCTCACCTCGCGCCTGATTCAGCCGGTGCCGATCTACCAGGCCCTGGCGGACAGCTTCCGCGCCGCCCCCGCCGCCGCAGAGCCGCGCAAGGAGCCGAGTCCGGCGTGACGGGGCATCGGTTTCACTCCGGCCACGCGGGCGGTGTACAATCGGGCGAACGACACAGGCGGTGAAGCGAGCCGGACATGGCCAGAATGGTGCAATGCGTGGTACTCAAGCGGGAGGCCGAGGGTTTCGACGCGCCTCCCCATCCGGGAGAGCTCGGCCGCAAGGTCTACGAGCAGGTCTCGCGCGAGGGATGGGGCAAGTGGCTCGAGCGGTTGACGATGATCATCAACGAGAACGGGATCAGCACCGCCGATCCGGCGAGCATCCCGGTCATCGAGCAGCACATGCGCGGTTTCCTCTTCGGGGAGGGCGGCGCGGGCGCGGTGCCCGAAGGCTTCCGCCCCGCGGGCGCGAAGAAATAGCCGCGCGCGTTCAGCCGGCGCCGATCTCTCCGCCCGCCTCCGCCCCCGTCTCCGCGCGGATCCCCCCCGCGATTTTCCACAGCGGGGCGGTCACGACGCGCAGGCACGCATGCGCGCGGCGCAACGCCGCCTCCGTCTGCGCGGCGTCCTCGGTCCGGGCGAAGATGAATCCGAGGTAGCTGGCCCCCTCCGGGAGCGGCACCAGTTCGTAGCCCTCGCGCACGCTGATCTCCACCTCCTCGATCCCCGGCACGCGCTGCGCCGCCAGCACACCCTCGACCCGGCGCAGCACGCCCGCGCGCGGGATCGGGATCATGAGTACCCCGGCGGAACCGGACCCGGCCGCGCGCGCCGGCGCACGGCCGATCGCGTGGCCCAGGATCAGCTCCTCGAGACCGACCCCCGTGCCGAAACGCAACAACCGCGCGCACTGGCCGCCGATCGTGCGCGCCGCAACCTCCAGGATCCAGGCCTCACCGCCTGCCACCCGCAGCTCCGCGTGGACCGGGCCCTCGCGCAGCCCGTAGGCCGCGCAGGCACGGGCGGTGCACTCGACGATACGCGCCCGCACGCCCGCCGGCAGGCGCGAGGGTGTGACGTAATAGGTCTCCTCGAAGTACGGCCCCTCCAGCGGGTCGGGCTTGTCGAACAAGGCCAGGACCTCGAGGCGCCCGCCGCGCAGCATGCCCTCCACCGCCACCTCCGCGCCCGGGAGGTAGCGCTCGATCAACACCTGGCGCCGCTCCTCGGCCGAGGCATTCTCCTCGCGCGCGAGGATCGCCCGCACCCGCGCGCACGCCGCCGCCAGGGCGGATTCGTCGTCGGCGCGGATGACGCCGCGGCTGCCCGAGAGCATCGTCGGTTTGACCACGACCGGGTAGGCGAGCCCGCCGCACTGCGCGACGATCGGGCGTGCGAGGTCGATGACGCGGAAATCCGGAACCGGGACCCCGGCGGCGCGAAGCCGCGCCCGTGCGAGATCCTTGCGTCGCGCCAGGCGCGCAGCGTCCGGGGGATTGTGCGGCAGGCCGAATGCGGCCGCGGCGCGCGCGGCCAGTTCCACGGTGGAGTCGTCGGTCCCCACGACCGCATCGACGCGCCGCCCGCGCATCGCTTCCACCAGGCGCGCAAACGCGCGCTCGGGATCGGCCAGATCGAGATGGAGGCCCTGCGCGACGGCGCCGACGAGCGAGTGCTCCCCCTGCGAGACGACGGTCAGATCGAGGCCAAGCCGCGCGGCCGCGGCCACATAGGGGGCGATGCGGTAGCTCGTCGGCGGCGCGACGAGCAGGACGTGGGGGCGGCCCCCCGACGGGGACATGCGCGCCGGCGCGTACGCCGACGCCCGCTCAGCCCGCCCCGCCGCAGGCCGCGCAGGTGCCGCGACCGCCGGTGGCCGCGAACACGTTGTTGAACACGAAACTCGCGCCGGTCGGGCGCTCGGCATAGTCGATCTCGACGCCGCGCAGGTAGTTCAACGCCACGGCATCGATGTAGAGGGTGACGCCGTCGGCCTGGAAGACGCAGTCGTACGGGGTGCGGCTGTCGGTGAACGTCATGCCGTAGCTCATCCCCGAACATCCCCCGCCGCCGACGAAGATCCGGATCGCCTCGACCTCGTCGGCATTCTCCTGCAACAACTCCGCCATCTTCGCGCGCGCCGCGTCACTGAGGCGGACATCGTCCGGCGTCAGCACCGGATTGAACTGCCCGCCGCCCTGCGCGTCTTGGGCCTGAACCGATTCGACCATCTCGGACCACCTCCATCGGGAAAGGACGGCGGGCACGAGCCGCCCGCCGGGATGGCCGCCATTGTAACACCCCCGCCCCCCGCCGCCACGGGTCGCGGGATCGGATAATTCCCCATTACATCCAGGAGATATCGGAGATGCGGGAGGCGTTGCGCGACGGGATCGGGGTGGCCTTCTTAGATACGAATACGAATGGTTTGCATTACTACGAAGATTACATATAATTCATCCCCTCCTACGGACCCCATGCCAAGAATCCCCGGGAGGAACTCGTCGTGATCCTGAATCCGTACCTAAAACCGCGCACCCTGACCGCCGGCCTGCTCTCACTGGGTCTCCTCTCCTCGCCCGTACAAGCGGAGACTCCCACCCCGGAGGATCTGTGGCGGGTCATCCAACGCCAGCAACGTCAGATCGACGACCTCAAACGGAAACTCGACCGCACGCACGACGCGGTCGAGCGCACCGAGGAGAAGGTCGAGGCGACCGGCGCGGCCCTCGACCGCGGCGCCGCGGCCCTCCCCGCCTCCGCCTCGTGGACGGCGCGCACCCGGATCGGCGGCTACGGCGAGTTGCACTACAACAACCTCGACAGCAGGAAGGAACTCGATTTTCATCGCTTCGTGCTGTTTTTCGGCCACGACTTCACCGACCGCTTCCACTTCGACTCGGAGGTGGAGATCGAACACGTCACCACCGGCGAGGGGGCCGAGGAAAAGGGCGAGGTCTCCATCGAGCAGGCCCTGCTGAGCTATGACCTGACCGCACGCACGAGCCTCCTCGGCGGCCTCTACCTGGTCCCGGTCGGGATCCTCAACGAGACCCACGAGCCGCCGACCTTCTACGGCGTGGAGCGCAATCCGGTGGAGACCTTCGTGATCCCCACGACCTGGTCGGAGGCCGGTGGCGGCGTACGCGGGCGCGCACCCTGGGGGATGAACTACGAGGCGACGGTCGGCTCCGGACTCAAGACGGCCACCACCGGGGCGAACGCCTACCTGATCCGCCCCGGCCGCCAGAGCGCCTCGCACGCCAGCGCCGACAACGGCGCGTTCACCGGCCGCGTACGCTGGACCGCCGTGCCGGGGATCGAACTGGCCACCACACTCCAGTACCAGACCGATCTCACCCAGGGCAAGGGACTCCCCGGCACCGGGGCCGACGCCCTGCTGTGGGAGGCCCACGCCATCGCCGCGCGCGGTCCGTTCGCGTTGCGCGCCCTGTACGCGCGCTGGGACCTGTTCGGTGCCGGGCCGCGCGCCGCCGGGCGCGATCTGCAGTACGGCTGGTACGTCGAGCCCTCCGTGCGGCCGCACCCGAAGATCGGCCTGTTCGCGCGCTACAACGAATGGGACAACGGCGGAACCGGGGCGAACACCTGGAAATGGCAGGCGAACGCCGGCTTCAACTACTGGCCCATCCCGAACGTGGTGCTGAAGTTCGACGTCCAGCGCCAGGGCGGCGCGGTGCAGGACGACGGTTTCAATGCCGGCATCGGCTATCAGTTCTGAGGCCGCGCCGCGGCGCGCGCGCCCGGCCGCAGGGAGGCGGCGCGGGGCCGCCCGCTGGCCGGCGCTCGCCCTCTGGCTGCTCGCCGGCGTCGCCGTCGCCGAGGTCTACGAGGCGCCGCGGGCGTTTCTCGACCGCGCCTTCGCCGGCTCCGTGCCCGCCCCGCGCGTGCTATGGATCACACGGGCGTTGCGCCCCGGTGTGCGCGCCATCCTCGGTCACGACCTCGGCGTCCTGCGCCTGCGCTACTGGGCGCGCGGCACCGTCAGCGCCTGGATCCTCGAGGAGATCGGCAAGGAGCGTCCGATCACCGTCGGCGTCGTCGTCGACGCCGGGCGCATCACGCGGCTGGCGATCCTCGAGTACCGCGAGAGCCGCGGCTGGGAGGTGCGCCGGCGCGCCTTCACCCGACAGTTCGACGGCGCCGGCCCGGGCGCCGGCGACGGCCTGGACCGGCGCATCGACGGCATCACCGGCGCCACCCTGTCGGTCCGCGCGGTACGCCGGCTCGCGCGCCTGGCGCTGTTCCTGGCCGCCCATGCCGCAGAGACCGCGCCGGGCGGGGCCGGCCGGCGACCGGCGCCGCAAGGGCGCTGAGCGATGCGGCGCCGGCGCTCCAAGATCCGCTCGCTCTATGTCTGGCACCGCTATGCGGGCGTGAGTGCGGCCGTGCTGGTGCTGCTGCTCGCGCTGACCGGTGTGGCCCTCAACCACGGCGACGCCCTGCACCTGGAGCGCCGCTTCGTCGGCGCCGCCGGGCTGCTCGACTGGTACGGAATCGGCGTGGAGGAGCCGGTCAGCTTTCGGATCGGCGGGCGCTGGGTGAGCGCCGTCGGCCGCCGCCTGTATCTGGACGCGCGGGCGCTTCCGGTACGGATCGACGGGGCGCTGCGCGGCGCGCTGCAAGCGGGCCCCCTGCTGGTGGCGGCGAGCACGGGCGGGCTGCTCCTGCTCACCGCACAGGGTACGCCCGTCGAACGCATCGGGCCCGCGCAGGGCGCCCCATCGGGGATCGAGGCGATCGCCGCCGGCACCGACGGGGCGGTGCGCGTGCGCACGGCGCACGGGATCTACCGCGTCGACCTCGACCGGCTCGACTGGAGCGCCGACGCCGCGCCGCAGGCGGCCTGGATCGCACCGGCGCAGGCGCCCGCGGCGTTGCGCGCGCGGTTGCGCCGCGACGCGCGCGCGCACGTGCTGAGCTGGGAGCGGGTGTTGCTCGATGTGCACAGCGGCCGGATCCTGGGGGCCGCCGGCACGTGGCTGACCGACGCCGCCGCCGCGGCCCTGGTGTTCCTGGCCGTCTCCGGGCTGCGCCTGTGGGTCCGCGGGCGTCGCTCCCGCGCCCGCCGCTGAGCGCACGCCGGGACCGGCGCGGGCGGGCGGCTCAGATCTCGATCAGCTCGAAGTCCTCCTTGCCGGCGCCGCAGTCCGGGCAACGCCACGTGGACGGGACGTCGGCCCAGCGCGTGCCGGGCGGGATCCCCTCCTCGGGCAGCCCCGCGGCCTCGTCGTAGACGAAGCCGCATACCGCGCACATATAGGTCTTCAGTCCGGTTTCGGTCGAAACGGTGCTCATCGTCTCCCTCGTTGCAAGGTCGGCGGCGCGGCAGATGGTACAATGATTCGGCGCGCCGGGCCTAACCGGTGCGGTTCCCGCCCCGATCCGAGCGCGGCAGGATTGCAGTGAGAGATGCGCCCTGACGCCCCAACCGTCGAGCGGCCCGTGGTACTGGCCATCTCCGGGCACGACCCCGGCGGCGGGGCCGGCATCCAGGCCGATATCGAGACCCTCGGCGCCCTCGGCTGTCACCCGGCGACGGCGATCACCGCGGTGACGGTGCAGGACACGCGCGCGGTCTATGCCGTCGCCCCGCTCGATGCGATGCGGCTCGTCGAACAGGCACGCGCCGTGCTCGAGGACCTGCCGGTCGCGGCGATCAAGATCGGGATGCTCGGCAGCGTCGCCGCCGCCGAGGCGGTGCACTCCGTGCTGCGCGACCACCCGCACCTGCCGGTGGTCATCGACCCCGTGCTCGAGGCCGGCGGCGGCGGCACGCTGGCGGAACCGGGCCTGCGCGATGCCATCGCGGCGCTGTTGCTGCCGCTGACGACGGTGCTCACTCCGAACATTCCCGAGGCACTCGCGCTCGCCCCCGAGGCGGACAACCCGGATGCGTGCGCCATGGCGCTGCTCGATCGCGGTTGCCGTTTCGTCCTCGTCACGGGCGCGCACGAGCCGGGGGCGCGCGTGGTCAACCGCCTCTACGGCGAACACCGGCTGCTCGACCGGTCGGAGTGGGAACGACTGCCGGGCGAGTATCACGGCTCGGGCTGCACGCTCGCCGCCGCCCTCGCCGGCTTCCTCGCCCAGGGGCGGGACGTGCCGGCCGCGGCCCGCGCCGCGCAACGCTATACCTGGGAGGCGCTGCGCCGCGCCTACCGCCCGGGCCGCGGCCAGTCCGTGCCGGAGCGGCGGCTCGCCCACGCGGCGGACGACTGAAGGGGATGCCGGGGACCACGCCGCCGCGACGGCTCCGCGGACTCTACCTGATCACCGCACCGGCGGCATCCGACGAGGCCCGATGGCTCGCAGGCGTCGCTGCCGCTCTGCGCGGCGGCGCGTCCATCGTCCAATACCGCGACAAGGAGGCCGATCCGCCGGCGCGCACGCGCCGGGCGCAGGCGCTGCGTCGGCTGTGCGCCGCGCACGGCGTCGCGCTGATCGTCAACGACGACGTCGAACTCGCCCGCGCCGTCGGCGCCGGCGTACATCTCGGGCGCGACGACACGCCGCTGGCCGCGGCACGCGCGCGGCTGGGGCCGGGGCGTCTGATCGGGATCTCCTGTTACGATTCGCTCGAGCGCGCGCGCGCGGCGGCCGCGGGCGGCGCCGACTACGTCGCCTTCGGGCGCTTCTTCCCGTCGCATACCAAACCGGAGGCGACCCCCGCGCCGCTCGAACTGCTGCCGCGCGCGCGCGCCGCGCTGTCGCTCCCGATAGTTGCCATCGGCGGCATCACACCGGAAAATGGCGCGGCGCTGATCGCCGCGGGCGCGGACCTGCTGGCGGTCGGACACGCGGTGTCCGCGGCGGACGACCCGCAGACGGCGGCGCAGCGGATCGCGGCGCTGTTCGGACCCGGCTGAGGGACGCGGCCGGGGACGGCGGCGGCCCGGTACGGGCCGCGCACCCCGCCACGACCCGCAACGATCCGCGGAGGAGCGCAATGAGCCGATCCCACGACCTGTTCGCCGCAGCCGTACAGTGCATCCCCGGCGGGGTGAACTCCCCGGTGCGCGCCTTTCGCGCGGTGGGCGGCGAACCGCCGTTCATCGAAAGCGGCGCGGGGGCCTACCTGTTCGACGTCGACGGGCGCCGCTACATCGACTACGTGGGTTCATGGGGCCCGATGATCGCCGGGCACGCCCACCCCGAGGTGCTCGACGCGGTGCGCGCGACGCTCGCCCGCGGCCTCGGCTTCGGCGCGCCCACCGAGATCGAGGTGCGCATGGCGCGGCGCCTGTGCGAGTTGATGCCGTCGCTGGAACTGGTGCGCATGGTCAACTCCGGGACCGAGGCGACGATGAGCGCCATCCGCCTCGCGCGCGGCTACACCGGCCGCGACCGGATCGTGAAGTTCGAAGGCTGCTACCACGGGCATGCCGATTCTCTCCTGGTCAAGGCCGGCTCCGGCGCGCTCACCCTCGGCGTGCCGACCTCGCCGGGCGTCCCCGCCGATCTCGCGCGGCACACCACCACCCTGACCTACAACGACCTCGACCCGGTGCGCGCCGCCTTCGAGCGTGCCGGCGACGAGATCGCCTGCGTGATCGTCGAGCCCGTCGCCGGCAACATGAACTGCATCCCGCCGCGGCCGGGTTTCCTCGAGGGCCTGCGCGAGCTGTGCGACCGCCACGGCAGTCTGCTGATCTTCGACGAAGTGATGACCGGCTTCCGCGTCGCCCTCGGCGGGGCCCAGGCCCGCTACGGCGTCACCCCGGACCTGACCACGCTCGGCAAGGTGATCGGCGGCGGGTTGCCCGTGGGCGCCTTCGGCGGTCGCCGGGCGGTCATGGAGGCGCTGGCCCCGCAGGGCCCGGTGTACCAGGCGGGCACCCTGTCCGGGAATCCGGTGGCGCTCGCCGCCGGCCTCGCCACCCTGGACATCGTCGCGCGACCCGGCTTCTTCGAGGGCCTCGAGGCGAAAGTCCGGCGGTTGACCGAGGGCCTGCAGGAGGCGGCGCGCGCGGCCGGCGTCGGCTTCACCGTCAACCGGGTCGGCGGCATGTTCGGTCTGTTCTTCACCGACGCGCCGAAGGTCGAGGACTACCGCCAGGCGACCGCCTGCGATACGGAGCGCTTCGCGCGCTTCTTCCGCGCCATGCTCGCCGCCGGGGTCTATCTCGCGCCGTCGCCATTCGAGGCGGGATTCGTCTCCGGGGCGCACGGGGACGCCGAGATCGAGGCGACGATCGAGGCGGCGCGCACGGCGTTCGCCGGGCTGTGAGCGCGCCGCGGCCGCGCCATCCCCGTTAGCGGCGCGCGGACCATGCCCGAATTTCTCCAGTCCCTCCTGACCTGGTTCGCGCAGCACCCGACGTGGGCCGGTATCGGGGTGTTCCTCGTCGCCGGCACCGAATCGCTCGCGATCGTCGGCCTGTTCATGCCGGGCGTGTTCCTTATGTTCGGCATCGGCGCGCTGGTCGCCCTCGATGCGCTGGCGCTGTGGCCGACGCTCGCCTGGGCCACCGCGGGCGCGGCGGCCGGGGACATCGTCAGCTTCTGGCTCGGGCGTCATTATCATCAGCGCCTGCGCGTGATGTGGCCGTTCCGTCGCTACCCCGGGCTGATCGACCGCGGCGTGGCCTTCTTCAATCGCCACGGGGGCAAGAGCATCGCCGTCGGCCGCTTCATCGGACCCGTGCGCCCGGTCCTCCCCCTGGTCGCGGGCATGCTCGGCATGGCGCCGGCCCGGTTCCTGCTGGTCGACATCCCCTCGGCGGCGGTGTGGGCCCCGACCTTCATCCTGCCGGGAGTCGCCTTCGGCGCCTCGCTGCAACTCGCCGCGGAGGTCGCGACGCGCCTCGCCGTGCTCCTCGTGCTCCTGGTGGCGATCCCCTGGCTCATGTACTGGGTCGTGCGCTGGATCTACGGCGCACTCGCGCCGCGCGCCGCACGCGGGCTCGACGCGGTGACGCGCTGGAGTCGCGAGCACCCGGTGATGGGTCGCCTGACCGCAGGCCTCGTCGATCCGCAGGAGCCCGAGTCGCGCGCCCTGGTGTTGTCGGCACTGCTCCTGCTGTTCGGGGCGTGGGGCTTCTTCCAGCTCCTGATCATCGTCACCCGGCATCATGTCCCGCTCCCGCTGGACCACACCGTCTACCATTTCTTCCAGGGCCTGCGCACGCCCTGGGGCGACCGCATCATGGTGCTGGTCACCGAGCTGGGCGGCCAGCCGGTGGACCTGGGCCTGACGCTGGCGGTCGGGCTGTGGCTCGGGCTGCGGCGGCGCTGGCTGGCCGCCGGCCACTGGCTGGCGGCGGTCGGCTTCGGCACGCTCGCCACCTTCGCGCTCAAGGCGGCACTGGAGATCCCGCGCCCGGTGCCGGGCCTCTACACCGGCCTCTCCACCTACGCATTCCCGAGTGCACATGCGACCATGAGCACCGTCACCTACGGCTTCCTGGCGGTGCTGCTCGCGCGCGAGCTGCCCGCTGCGCGCCGCTGGGGGCCGTACACGGCCGCGGCGCTGATCGTCTCGCTGGTCGTGCTCTCGCGCGTCTACCTCGGGGCCCACTGGCTGACCGACGTGCTCGCCGGAGTGAGCCTCGGCCTCGTCTGGGTGGCGGTGCTCGGGATCGCCTACCGGCGCCACAGCGTCACGCCGTTGCCGGTCGGGGGTGTCCTCGGGGCCGCCGCCGCCGGCCTCCTGCTGGCCGGCGGCTGGCAGGTCGCATACCGGTACACCGACGACCTGGCACGCTACGCGCCGCACCACCCCGTGACGACGCTGGCGGCGTCGGGCTGGTGGCGGGACGACTGGAGGCGGCTGCCGGCGCGGCGCATCGACCTGGCCGGGCGTCCCTCCGAGCCGCTCAACGTGCAATGGGCCGGGCCGCTGCCCGGGATCGAGCGGGCGCTGCAGGCCGCCGGATGGCACCGCCCGCCCGCGCTCACCGCCGGCACCGCGCTGCGCTGGCTCTCCAGCCGGCCGGTGCTTGCGAATCTGCCGCTCCTGCCTCAGGTGCACGCCGGGCGCCACGGGGTCCTGGTGATGGTCCGGCCCGCGCCGGGCGCGCAGTCCCACCGCCAGATCGCGCTCCGCCTGTGGAATGCGGACGTACGGCTGGAACCGGGCGCGGTCCCCATCTGGGTCGGGACGGTCAGCGAGCAGGACCTCTACCGCCCGCTCGGCCTGATCGCGCTGCCCAGCGCCGGCGGCGATTTCGCCGCCGCGCTGCACGTGCTCGAAGGCCCGTTGCACGGGGTCCAATGGCGCGTGGTGCGCCGCACGCCGGGACACGGGCGGGATGACGGGGACCCGGATCGGCACTGGGACGGCACGACCGTGCTGCTGCGGACGGCACCCGCCGCCGGGGCGGCGGCGCGATGAAGAACCGCCCGTTTCGCGAGCGCCTCGGGTTCGCCCTCGAGGGACTCGCCCACGCGCTGCGCACCGAGCGCAGCCTGCGCGCGCAGGCCGTGATCGCCGTGCTGGCGCTGCTCGCGCTCGCCCTCCTGCGCCCCGCACCCGTCTGGTGGGCGCTGGTGGGTCTGCTCTGCGTGCTCGTCCTCGCGGCCGAGTTGTTCAACACCGCGCTCGAGGAACTCGCCGACCACCTCCACCCCGAGCGCGATCCGCGCATCCGGCGGGTGAAGGACCTCGCCGCGGCCGCCGTACTCATGCTTTCCCTCGGTGCACTGTGGGTCGCGGCCCTGATGCTCCTCAGCGTGCTGCGCCCCTGAGCGCCCGACGCCGGGCCCCGACGCTTCCGGAGGTCGAAACCCGGTGTCGGCCCGGGCCGCCCCTGAAGCGCTGCCACACCCCGCTGTATCTGCGGCGAAAAACCGGATTGGCACGCTTCCTGCCCCAGCGATGGCACGCAGCGGTCATGCGGCGATGCGCCGGGACCGGTGCGGTGGTGACAACGAACTGTCCGGCAAGGAGGTGTGACATGCGTAATGCCCGAATTCTGCCCGTGGCCCTGATCCTCGCGACCGCGACCGGGTTTACCGGCGTCGCGACGGCGGCCGCCAACGCCGCTTCGTCGAGGCCGGCGGCGACCCACTCGGGAGGCACTCATGCGACGGCGGCGAAGGTGTCGAAGAAGTACTGCCGCAAGCATCCGACCGACCGGCGTTGCGAGGCGCGCCGCTGAGGCGGCACCGGCCGCGCGGCCGGCAGGCGCAGCCCAGGCGGGCTGCGCCATTATTATTGCGGGCGGGGATCCGCTGTTGCCGTGGAGTGACAATCGGGAAGGGGCGAATTCAACTGCTTAGGCACGTCGCGGGCCGGGTGCGTCGGGTCTGCGCGACGCCGCCGGGGAAGCGGCGATCACACCCCTTCCATCGACTCCACGATCTCGGCCAGGCGCTCGAGGCGCTGCAAAGGGTCGCCGAGTTGCAGAAAGTACTGCTTCTGCGGGAGCTCCAGGGGCAGCAGTTCGGCGAGCCGCCAGGCGACCCAGCGCACGTCCTCGAAGCGCGGCTCGATCGCCCGATAGAGCGGCGCCGCGTGCGGGAAGATCCGCTCGAGCAGTACCCCCAGCGGGCGAAACCGCGCGGGCAGGACACGGCGCCGGCTCTCCTCCAGGGTCTCCACGTGCGCGCGCACCAGCCCGCCGCCCGCAACCTCCGTGTCGAGGATGCGGAACCGGCGCGTACCGTGGGCGACGACGCCGAGCAGACCGCCCGGCTCCGCGTGCCAGTCGGCGATCCGCGCCAGCGTACCCACCTCATGGGTCTGCGCCGGGCCGCCGACCTCGCGGCCGCTGCGGATCAGGCAGGCGCCGAACGGGGTGTCGTTGCGCAGGCAGTCGCTGACCATGTCCAGGTAGCGCGCCTCGAACACACGCAGCGCCAGCGGCCCCTCGGGAAAGAGGACCGTGTTCAGTGGAAACAGAGGGATTTCCAGTCGGCTCATCGGGGAGTGTGTGCGTCCTGACCCGCTCCCCACTATTTCGCGGATTCGCCGCGGAAGTTTAGCGATTTCCGCATCGCCTCCGGGCGGCCGTGCGCATCCGGCGCGGGCGTGCGCCGTACCTCACGCCTTTTCAGGCGGCTGCGCGCGCCGGGCCCGTTCGGGGAATGCGCCTCACGCCTCCTCCCCGCCCCAGCGCGGGACGAGGTCGCTCTCCACGTCGAGGTGGTCGAGGACGCGCGCGACGACGAAATCGACGAGGTCCGGAATCGAACGCGGCGCGTGATAGAAGCCCGGATTGGCCGGCAGGACGACCGCCCCCATGCGCGCCAGGCGCAGCATATTCTCGAGGTGAATCACCGACAGCGGCGTCTCGCGCGGCACCAGCACGAGCCGACCGCGTTCCTTGAGCACCACGTCGGCGGCGCGCTGGAGCAGGTTGTCGCTGGCCCCGCAGGCGATCGCCGAGAGTGTCCCCATGGTGCACGGACATACCGCCATCGCGCGCGGGGCACCGCCGCCGCTGGCCACCGGCGCAGTCCACTGCTCGGCCCCCAGCACCGCGAGCTGTCCGGGCGCGGCACCGTAGCGCTGCGTCAACCGCGCCTCGATCTCGGCGGGGCGGCCGGGCAGCTTCAGATCGGTCTCCATGCCGATCACGACCTGGGCGGGGGCGGAGATCATCAGGTAGACCCGTCGCCCCGCGGCCAGCAGACACTCGAGCAGGCGCAGCCCATAGACCGCCCCGGAGGCGCCGGTCATCGCCAGGGACACGGCCTCGCGGGTCCGCGGCGCGCCCACCTCAGCCCCCCCGCGGCGCCGCCGCGGCCGGCGCCGCGGTCGCGAGCGCGTCCAGGAGCCGCTCGTGCAGGCCCCCGAAGCCGCCGTTGCTCATGATGACGATGGTGTCGCCGGGACGTGCCTCGGCCGCGGCGCGTGCGGCCAGCGCCGGGATCGCGTCGAGCACCTCCGCGCGCGCGCCGAGGGGGGCGAGGACCGGCGCCGGGTCCCAGGACAGTTCCGGCGGGCGGTAGAACAGCACCCGGTCGGCCCGCTGCAGCGCCGGGGCGAGGCGGTCGCGTTGCACCCCCATGCGCAGGGTGTTCGAGCGCGGCTCGAGCAGCACCACCAGCCGTCCGGACCCGATACGCGCGCGCAGGCCCTCGAGCGTGGCGGCGATGGCGGTGGGGTGGTGGGCGAAATCGTCGTAGACGCGCACGCCGTTGGGTTCACCGCGCAGCTCGAGACGCCGGCGGATGCCGCGAAAGCCGCTGAGGTGTTCGGCCGCGCTTGCCAGCGGCACGCCCGCGTGCACCGCCGCGGCCACCGCGGCGAGCCCGTTGGCGACGTTGTGGCGCCCGAGTTGGGACCATTCCACCGGCGCGGTGCACTCCGCGCCGCGACAGGCGCGGAAGCAACCCCCGTCGGCGCCGGGCTCGCGCGCCACCCATTGCGCGTCCCCGTCCTCACCCTCGATCCCGAAACGCTCGACCGGGGTCCAGCAGCCGAGCGCCAGCATCCGCTCGAGGTTCGCATCCGCGCGGCGGGCCAGGATGCGCCCTGTGGACGGTACGGTGCGCACGAGATGGTGGAACTGCCGCTCGATCGCCGCCAGGTCGGGAAAGATGTCGGCGTGGTCGAACTCGAGATTGTTCAGGATCAGGATCCGGGGGCGGTAGTGGACGAACTTCGATCGCTTGTCGAAAAAGGCGCTGTCGTACTCGTCGGCCTCCACGACGAAGCACTCGCCGCTCCCGAGCCGGGCGGAGCGATCGAAGTTCAGCGGCACCCCGCCGATGAGGAACCCCGGCTCCAGCCCCGCGCGTTCCAGGATCCAGGCGAGGGCGCCGGCGGTCGTGGTCTTGCCGTGCGTACCGGCCACCGCCAGCACACGGCGCCCGCGCAACACCTGTTCGGCCAGCCATTGCGGCCCGGAGGTGTAGGGCAGGTCCCGATCGAGCACGAACTCCACGGCCGGGTTTCCGCGCGCGAGCGCGTTGCCGACGATCACCAGATCCGGCGCGGGCGACAGGTGCTCCGGACGATACCCCGCGCACAGCTCGATGCCCGCCTGCGCCAGTTGGGTGCTCATCGGCGGGTAGACGTTCGCGTCCGACCCGCGCACCTCGTGGCCGAGCGCGCGTGCCAGAAGGGCGAGCCCACCCATGAAGGTCCCGCAGATCCCGAGAATATGGATACGCATGCCGCCTCCGCCCGCGTGCCGGGCCCGGCACGCCCACCCCCCCGCATGATAACGGAAATCGTCGCCGGCGGCGGTACGGGCCGCGTCGAGCGAACGACTACGCACCCGGACACGCTTGACCGCGGCAAACCGGCGGCGCTAAGTTGGAGCGGCAGGCGGACCCGGAGCCACTCCATGTACCTCCGGATTTTGCAACGACACATCCGCCGCGGGCGGCTGCACGTGCACCTCCCGGACGGCGTGTACAGCTTCGGTGACGGAGAACCGGAGGCCCACTGGTTCATCCGTGACCGCGGCACGCTCGTGCGCATCCTCCTCGATCCCGGGCTGGAGCTGGGCGAGACCTACATGAACGGGGGCTGGCACGCCGGCGACGGCGGGCTCGCGCCGCTGCTCGAAATCCTGCTGCGCAATTTTTCCCGGTTCGGCGGAAAGATTTCGCGCTGGTTCGCGCCGCTCTGGCGGCTGGCGCGCCAGTGGAACCGCATCGGGCGCAGCTACCGCAACGTGGCGCGCCACTACGACCTCGACGAGTGGCTGTTCCGGCACTTCCTCGACCGCGACCTGCAATACTCGTGCGCCTACTTTGCCACCCCCGGTATGAGCCTCGAGGACGCCCAACGGGCGAAATGCCGCCATCTCATGGGGAAGCTGCTGCTCGAGCCCGGACAGCGCGTGCTCGACATCGGCAGCGGCTGGGGCGGGCTGGCGCTGTTTCTGGCCGAACACGCGGGCGTGCACGTCACCGGCCTGACGCTCTCGCGCGAACAGTTGCGCGTCGCCACCGACCGCGCGCGCGAGCGCGGCCTGCTCGGACGGGTGGAGTTTCTCCTCGCGGACTATCGCGAGCACACCGGTCACTACGACCGGATCGTGAGCGTCGGCATGTTCGAGCACGTCGGCGCGCCCTACCACCGCCGCTTCATGCAGCGCGTCTCCGAACTCCTGCTCCCGGACGGGGTGGCGGTGGTGCACACCATCGGGCGCAGCGGCCCGCCCACGGCCACCAACGCCTGGATCCACCGGCACATCTTCCCCGGCGGCTACATCCCAGCGCTGTCGGAGCTGAGCCGCGCGCTCGAGCCCGAATCGCTGATGATCTGCGACCTGGAGAGCCTGCGCCTGCACTACGCCTTCACGCTCGAGGAGTGGCTCCGGCGTTTCCTCGCATGCCGCGACGCGGTCGCCGCCCGCATGGGAGAGCGGTTCTGCCGCATGTGGGAGTTCTATCTCGCCGTGTGTGCCGCCGCCTTCCGCTGGAGCGACCTGCTGGTATTCCAACTCCAACTCGCCCACCACCATCAGGTGGTGCCGATCACGCGCGATTATCTGTACCGGCCGGTGGCCGTGAGCGCCGGCGAACGCGGCCGGCGCAGCGCCCCGGGCTGATCCGCGCCGCGCACCGCTTCCCCGCGGCGCCCATCGGTTTGAAACCGGTGTGGTTTCTGTGACATCGTAGGGGCCGCCATCCGGAATGTGAAAGGCCCGCGTGCGACCCCCGATCCCGCGCTGTCCGGTCCTGCTCCTGGCGTGGGCGCTGGTCGCGGCGCCGGCGCCGTCGCACGCCGACCCCGTCCCCTGGACGTGCGCCCGCGCACGTGCGGACTGGACCTGCCGCGCCGCGCAGGCGCCGTTGCGCCTCGCCGAGGCCGGCCTGCCCGCCGCCTCCCGCGCGGCGCCGGACCCGCCGCCGCCCGCGGCCTGCCGCGCGGCCCCGCCCGTCTGTCTGTTGTGTCGTTGGCATCCCGTGCGCCGCGCACTGGCGCCCGTCTCGGGCTCGCCCGGCACGACGCACCTGAGCGCCGACCGCGTCGAGGTCACCGAGCAGGACCGTTACCGCCTGCGCGGAAACGTCGTCATCCGCCGGGACGGCCAGGAACTGACCGCCGAGCGTGCGCGCTTCAACCGTAGCGACGACACCGCCGCGGCCGCGGGCGACGTGCTCTTCAGCGACGGCGGCTTCGAGGTGTCCGGACCCACCGCGCGGATGAACCTCAAGGCCGACACCGGTCGCGTCGACGACGCGCGCTACGTGCTCGTCGACCGTCATGCGCACGGGACCGCACGCACCCTAGAGCTGACCGGGCGCAACCGCGCGCGCGCACGCGACATCACCTATACGACCTGCGACCCCGGCCACGCCGACTGGCTGCTGAAGGCGCGGCGCCTGCGCATCGACCGCGAGACCGGCACCGGCGTCGCGCACGACGCAAGCCTTTGGCTCGGGGGACTGCCCGTATTCTACTTTCCCTACCTGCGCTTCCCGATCGACGATCGGCGCAAGTCGGGCTTCCTGATCCCCAAAGTCGGCGTCTCCAGCCGCTCGGGTTTCGAACTCGAGACGCCCTACTACTTCAACCTCGCCCCCGACCGCGACGCCACCTTCTCGCCGCGGCTGATGACGCGCCGCGGGGTGCTGCTCGGCGGACAGTTCCGCTACCTGAACCCGACCAACCACGGGGAACTGGACGCCGAGTACCTCCCGTGGGACGCGGTCGCGCACCGGCAGCGCGGCGCGCTCTCGTTCACCCACGCGGCCAGTCCGGCGCCGCGCTGGAGCGCGAACGTGGACGTCAATTACGCCTCCGACGCGAACTATTTCGCCGACTTCGGCAGCGGCCTGACCCAGGCGAGCACGACGTTCCTCAACCGCAGCGCGAACCTCAGCTACCACGGCGACCACTGGTCGCTGTTCAGCCAGGTCCAGGATTTCCAGACCGTGGATCCGAGCCTCCCGGCCGCCAGTCGCCCCTACGCGCGGTTGCCCCAGATCGTGCTCGACGCCGGGCAACCGTTCGGGGCGCTCGGGCTCGATTACGGCGCACGCGCGGAATTCGACTACTTTCAGCGCAGCAACAGCGTCGACGGCGCGCGCCTCGACCTCAAACCCGCGGTGAGTCTCCCGCTCCAGGGGCGCGCCTATTTCTTCACCCCGAAGGTCGCGCTGCGCTACACGGCCTACCGGCTGAGCAACACGGCCCCCGGGGCGGACACCCGCCCCGCACGCACCACCCCGATCGCGAGCCTGGATACGGGTATCTACCTCGACCGGAGAACGCGATGGTTCGGGACCGACTATCTGCAGACACTGGAGCCGCGCCTCTACTACCTCTACGTCCCCTACCGCGACCAGTCGGATATCCCGGTTTTCGACACCGGGGCCCTGGACTTCAACTTCAGCCAACTCTTCCAGGACAACCGCTTCGCGGGCGCCGACCGCCAGGGCGACGCCAACCAACTCACTACGGCGCTGATCACCCGGTTCCTCGATCCGGTCAGCGGGACGGAACCCCTGGACGCGATGATCGGTCAGATCTTCTACTTCCAGGACCGGCGGGTGACCCTGCCGGGCGTGCCCGTCGGTACCCAGTCGACTTCGGATATCGTCGGCCGCGTCTCCGCCACCTGGCGACGCAACTGGACGTTCACCACGGGACTGCTGTGGGATCCGCAGCAGCACCGCACCGACCGCGCCGAGGCGCGGCTCGGCTATACGGGGACGGGCGGGCGGCTGTTCAGCGTCGCCTACCGGTTCCGGCGCGGGGTGCTGGAGCAGACCGACCTCTCGGCGCTCTGGCCCTTGTCCGCGCGCTGGTCCGTGTTTGGACGCTGGTACCAGTCGCTGCGCGACCACGTCCTGCTGGAGGGGCTGGTCGGCGCGCAGTACGAGAGCTGCTGCTGGACCCTGCGGGCGGTGGCGCGACGCTACGTGAGCACGATCAGCGGCGCGCCCAACACCTCGCTGATGCTCCAGCTCGAACTCAAGGGCCTGGGGCGGATCGGAAACCGCGTCGACGCCCTGATGAAACGTGATATTCTTGGATACCGATCGGAAACCGGCGGCTGGTAGGACCCCATGTGGAACGTACTCCCCCTTCCGGCGCGGCGCGTTGGCGTTGCGTTGCTGCTGCTGTTGTCGTTCGCTCCCGGTGCGGGCGCGACGCCCGTGGTCATCAATCGCATCGTGGCGGTGGTCAACGACGGCGTGATCGTACGCACGCAACTCGACCAGCGCGTGCGACAGGTGCGCGCCCAGCTCCAGCAGCAGGGGATCTCGCTGCCGCCTGAGCCGGTGCTGCGGCGCAAAGTGCTCCAGCGCATGGTCATGGATCAGATCCAGCTCCAACTTGCGGCGCGCACCGGCATCCAGGTGGACGAGGACACCCTGAACCGCACCCTGCGCAACATCGCCGCGCGCAACCACCTGACGCTGGACCAGTTCCGCAAGGCACTGGAAAGCGACGGCTACAGCTACAAGGCGTTCCGCCGCCGCATCCGCGACGAGATCATCATCGGGCGCCTGCACCAGCGCGAGGTCGCCGACCGCGTCACGGTGACCCCCCAGGAGGTCGACAGCTTTCTCGCCACCCTGCAGAAACAGAGCGACCGCGACAAGGAGTTCCACATCGCGCACATCCTGATCGCCGTGCCCGAGGCGCCGACGCCGGAGCAGATCCGCAAGGCGCGGGCGAAGGCGGAGGCGGTCCTCAAGCGCCTCGAGGACGGGGCCGACTTCGAGCAGACCGCGATCGACGTCTCCGACGGCCAGCAGGCCCTGAAGGGCGGAGACCTCGGCTGGCGCTCCGCGGCGCAGGTCCCCACCCTGTTCACCAACGTGGTCACGAAGCTCAAGCCGGGACAGATCAGCGGGGTGATCCAGAGCCCCAGCGGCTTTCACATCATCAAGCTGCTCGGGGTGCGCGGCATACAGACCCATATCATCACGCAGTACCAGTGCCGGAACATCCTCATCCGGCCCGACCCGCTCACGCCAGACGCCGCCGTGCGCGCCCAGCTCGCGCAGCTCCGTGCGCGCATCGAGGGCGGCGACAACTTCGCGGCGCTGGCGCGCGCCCACTCGCAGGATCCGGTGAGCGCGCCCAACGGCGGCGACATGGGGTGGGTGGCCGCCGCGGGCGTGGATCCGCGCCTGGCGCAGGTACTGGAGACGCTCAAGCCGGGGCAGGTGAGCGAACCGTTCAAGACGCGGCAGGGCTGGGAGATCGTGCAACTGCTCGCCACGCGCCGCCACGACAGCACCGCGGAGTTCCAACGGGCGAAGGCGCGCGAGATCCTCCTCAAGCGCAAGACGGAGGAGGCCCTCGCCCTCTGGCTGCGGCGGCTGCGCGACGAATCCTACGTCTCCTACCGGTTGAAGCCCGCGTCCGGTTGACGCCCGTGGACGCAACCCCGCGGCGCCGACGCCCCCCGCACCGCACCGCTCGCGATACGCCATGAACACCGGCGTCCCGATCCGGATCGCCCTCACGCCCGGTGAACCGGCCGGGATCGGCCCCGACCTGTGCGTGCTCGCCGCGCAGCGCACGCACCGCGCCGAACTCGTCGCGGTGGCGGATCCCGGGCTCCTCGAACGGCGCGCGCGCCGGCTCTCGCGCCCGCTCGCACTCGTCGCGTTCGATCCGGATCGCGCCCCGCGACCGACGCCGCCCGGCACCCTCGGCATCGTGCCCGTGGCGCTGCGCCGGCCCGAGACCTGCGGCCGGGCCGACCCGGAAAACGCCCCGTATGTGCTCGATACCCTGCGCCGCGCGGTCGCGGGCTGTGTCGACGGCGGCTTCGACGCCCTCGTGACCGGTCCGGTCCACAAGGGGGTGCTCAACGACGCCGGAATCGCGTTCACCGGACACACGGAGTTCCTGGCGGAGCAGACCGGCGGCGCCCCGGTCATGATGCTGACGGCACCGGACCTGCGCGTGGCCCTGGTGACCACACACCTGGCGCTGCGCGACGTGCCCGCGGCGATCACCGCGGAACGTCTCGAAGGAGTGCTCCGGACCCTGCACCGTGACCTGGAACGTCGACTCGGCATTTCGCAACCGCGCATCCTCGTCTGCGGGCTCAACCCCCACGCCGGCGAGGGCGGCCACCTCGGCCGCGAAGAGATCGAGATCGTGGAGCCGGTGCTCGCCCGCCTGCGCGCCGAAGGCCTGCGGCTCCAGGGGCCGCTGCCGGCGGACACCGCGTTCACCCCGCCGCGGCTCGCCGGCGCCGACGTCGTGCTGGCGATGTATCACGACCAGGGCCTCGCCGTGCTCAAACACGCCGGCTTCGGGCACGCCGTCAACGTGACCCTGGGGCTGCCCATCGTGCGCACCTCCGTGGACCACGGCACCGCCCTGGACCTAGCGGGCACCGGCGCGATCGACACCGGCAGCCTCGAGGCGGCGATCGAGGCGGCGATCGGGATGGCGGAGCGCGGCGGGACACGAGCAAGGACCACCGGGGGCCGTGCACGCACCCCGTAAACGCCTCGGGCAACACTTCCTGCACGATCCCGGCGTGATCCGCCGCATCGTCGCGGCGGTCGATCCGCGCCCGGAGGACCGCCTGCTCGAGATCGGCCCGGGTCTCGGCGCCATCACCCTGCCGCTGCTGGAGGCCGCCGGGCGTCTCGATGCGGTGGAGATCGACCGCGATCTGGCCGCGGCCCTGGAGGAACGGACGCGCGGCCGCGGCGAGTTGCGCCTGCACGTCGGCGACGCCCTGCGCTTCGATCTCGAGGGACTGCCCGGCGGCGAGCCGATCCGCGTCGTCGGCAACCTGCCCTACAACATCTCCACGCCGCTGCTCTTCCGCCTGCTCGCGGCCCATCGGCGCATTCGCGATCTGCACCTGATGCTCCAGCGCGAAGTGGTCGAGCGCATGCAGGCCGGGCCCGGCGGGCGCGAGTACGGCCGACTTTCGGTGATGACGCAGCTTCGCTGCCGCGTCGAGCCCCTGTTCACGATCGGGCGCGGGGCGTTCCGGCCGCCGCCGAAGGTGGAGTCCGCGTTCGTACGGCTCGTCCCGCTGCGCACGCCGCCGGTCGCCGTCGCCGACGAGGCCCGCTTCGCGAAACTGGTGACGCATGTGTTCAGCCGCCGGCGCAAAACCCTGCGCAACGCCCTGCGGGGACTGCTGGAGGAGACGGAGATCCGCGCCCTCGGGCTCGACCCGGGGCTGCGGCCCGAACGCCTGTCGCTGGCCGAATTCGCCCGTCTGAGCGCTGCCTGGCAACCGCCGCCGGCGGAGAAATGAATATCGGATTGGGAAAGGGCAGGCGGCGCCGCGACGGCCGCGGCGCGATACCGGAGACGATGCGGATCAGCCGCGGTCCTCGCCGAGGCGCGCGGCGTGCGCCGTGTGGGTCGTGGTGACCGCGGCCGGCGCAGCCGCAGCGTGGCTCGGAACGCGCGCCTGCAGGGCGGTGGTGACGACGACGCCCAGCGCGACAAAAACGGCCAGCACGACCATCAGATCCGGTTTGCGATGGCGGTGATGCTGGATCATCTCTCGCTGTTCTCCCGTACGGACCGCGGCCGCGCGCGCCGCGCCCGAATGTTACTATCCCATATCCCGCGTCGTGGGCACCGAGAACCCGGTCACACCGGCGAACCGTGGTACCCGCCGCAAGCCCGGCGCCCGGAAGCCCCGGTCGTCACCCGGGATAGCGGCCGCCCGGCACGCGCCTTGAGCGCCCGCCCGGCTGCGGTATCCTGTAGCCGGCCCGCCCGGGCGCCGTCCGGCACCACGACCCTAGGAGCCCGCCCCGAATGGACACCACCGTGAACATCGCGCCCGACCCGGCGGCGACCGCCCGTGCGGCCGCCGCGCGCTGGATCGAACTGGCCGAGCGGGCCATCGCCGCGGAGGGCCGCTTCAATGTCGCCCTCGCGGGAGGCTCCACGCCGCGCCGGCTCTACACCGCGCTGGCCGCGGAACCGCTGCGCAGGGCGGTCGACTGGAACCGCGTCCACGTCTACTTCGGCGACGAGCGCAGCGTGCCCCCCGATCATCCCGACAGCAACTACCGCATGGCACGCGAGACGCTCCTCGACCACGTGCCGATCGCGCCGGAGCGGATCCACCCGATCGTCGCGCGCCCCGCGTCCATCCGCCAGGACGCCTGGGCCTACGGGCGGCTGCTGCAGCGCACGCTTCCGGCCGGCAGGGGAGGGATGCCGCGACTGCACCTGATCCTGCTCGGGATGGGCCCCGATGGTCATACCGCCTCGCTTTTCCCCGATACCTGTATTCAGCACGAGACATCCCTGCCGGTGGCGGCGGTCTACGTGCCGCGCCTGACGACCTGGCGCATCAGCGTCACGTACCCGGTGCTGGCGGCGGCGGACCACATCGTGCTCCTCGTCGAAGGCGATGGCAAGGCCCCGGTGCTGGCGCGTGTCTTTCAGGAGCCGCCGCAACCGCCGCTCCTGCCGGTGCGCCGGGTCGCCGACCTGCGCCCGACCGAGTGGTTCCTCGATGCCGCCGCGGCGGCGCAACTGCCGGACCGGGCGGCGCGACGGGGGTCTCCATGAAGGTCCTCGCCGGCGATCTCGGCGGCACCAAGACGCTGCTGCTGATCGCCGAATACGACGGCACGCGCCTGCACCGGCTGCGCGAGGCGCGCTACCGCAGCGACGCCTACGAGGGCCTGCTGCCGATGGTGCAGGCCTTCCTCTCCGCGGCGGGCGCGGACGCCGCCGGGGTCGGCCACGCCTGCTTCGGCATCGCCGGACCGGTCGAAGCGGCCGCCGAAGACGCGCAGCGTGCGCGCGTCACCAACCTGCCCTGGGACCTCGACAGCCGGCGCCTCGCCGCGGATCTGGGTCTGGCGGGCGTGCGCCTGATCAACGATTTCCAGGCCGTCGGCTACGGCATCGACGCGCTGGAACAGGATGCGTTCGCCACGCTCCAGGAAGGACGGCCGGTCCCCGGCGGGCCGCGGGCCCTGATCGGTGCGGGCACGGGGCTCGGCGAGGGCCTGCTCGTGTGGCAACGGGACCACTACGAGGTGCTCGCCTCGGAGGGCGGTCACGCCGACTTCGCGCCCATCGATGCCGAGCAGACGGTGTTGCTCGAGGCGCTGCGCCGGCGCTACGGGCACGTGTCCTGGGAACGTGTCCTCTCGGGGCACGGCCTCGTGAACGTGTTCGAGCATCTCCCGCGCGCGCCGGGGGAGCGCCCGACACCGGAACTCGAGGCGGCGCTGCAGGAGGGCGACCCGGCGGCACAGATCAGTGCGTTCGCGCTGGCCGGCCGCGACCCGCTGGCGGATCGCGCCCTCACCTGTTTCGTGCGCATCTACGGGGCGCAGGCGGGGAATCTGGCGTTGACGTTTCTCGCCACGGGCGGCGTGTTCGTGGCCGGCGGCATCGCGCCGAAGATCCTCCCGCGGTTGCGCGCGGGCCCGTTCCTCGAGGCGTTCCGCGACAAGGGCCGCCTGTCCGACCTCCTCGCCGCGATCCCGGTGCGCGTCATCCTCGATCCCGAGGTCGGTCTGCTCGGTGCCGCCCTGGCCGCGGCGCGCGCGGCAACCGCCGGGGTCGACGCAAAGCGGTGAAACGCCCTCAGCGTTGCGGCATCGGAAGCATCCGGCCGTTCACGTTCACCCGACCGGCGTCAAAGGTCACGGACGAACGGCACGTCCCCCCGGCGCAGGCGATCAGGCCCTGCGCCTGCAGCTGGTGGAGTCGCTGCCGTGCGAGCAGGGCGGCCGTGTCGTCCGGCGCCGCCGCACCCGGCCCGATCGCACCGTCGGCGCGGCGCGCGGCGCGCAGTTGCGCGCGCGCCTGCTGAAGGAGTCCCGCGCGCAGCAGCGGGACGGGGATCTGCAGCGCCGCCTCGCCGGCGACGCCCCGCCACCAGAGCCCCGACGGCTCCGAGAGGACCGCGGGCGTGAACTTCACGCGCGCGTGCAGCCGGATCTCCCCGTCCGGGGTGACCAGGCTCAGGCGCTCGAGGTCGAGTTCCGGCGAACGCCGCAGCAGGGCGGGGACCTGCGCGAGGACCAGACGCAGGACCCGGCGTTGTACCTGCTGGGCATCACCCCCGCGCGTCTGGATGCGGCGGATGTCCGCCTGCAGCCGGACCAGGGTGGCCGCGTCGAGCGGCGCCACGCGCAGCCGGTACTCCGCCGGGCCCAGTTCGAGCCCCGCGGCGCGGATCCTGGCGATGCGCAGGCCGCCGGTCACCGTGACCGCGCCGTCGTGCTCCGCACTGCTGCCGTCGAGGACCACGCCGGTCATCGCGAACGCGGGACGGGCGGGCGCCCCGCTCCCGACCTCGAGGCCGGCCACGCGCACCTTCATGGTCCCGGTCATCAGCCCGGACGGGGCGCGCCGGCTGTGGCCGACCACGATCATCGACCCCATCCGCACCGTACCCCGCACGCCCTGGATATCGAAACCCGCCAGGCGATAGCGCTGGTCGATACGACCGAAATCGCGGCTCCAGGCGATTCGCCCCCGCGCGCCGCCCCAATCCAGGCGTGCGTCTGCGGATCCGCGCAGCTTGAGCGCCGCACGCCACGCCGGCATGCGCAGCTCGGTCTCCGCGCCGCCGGCCGGCGATATCACCGTGACCGCTTCGAGCGGGCGGGCCGGGAACCCGGAGCCGAGTGCGGCGCGGGAGGCGGCGTCGGTCACCCACGCGGTGTGAATCACCGCCTGGACGGGCCGCCAGCCGAGGTGCGCGCCCGCGCGGTCCGCGAGCGGGAACGGCCCGTGACCGATGCGTTCCGCGAGGTCGAAGGTCAGCTTGGGCCGCGGCTGTCCGGGTTCGGGCGCGGGCGTGACGGTCACGCGGATGAGCGCGCGCGAGGAAAACCAGCCGCGCCGGTAGTCGACCACGCGCACACGCAGCACCCCGGGGCGGTCCGCGCTCTGAGCCAGCGCGCGTACCGCCGCCTCCGTACGGACCCCCGTCCAGCCGGGAAGCGCCAGAACGACCGCGACGACGACCGCCACCCCCCCTACGACAACCGTCCTGACCCGCATGCCCGCCCCCGTACGCAACCGGCCGGATCGCGCGGCGGAATCCGCCACGCCGAGTCCGGATTAGCGGCCCGCCCGGTCTTCCGCTTTAGGGCCCGGCCGGTGCGCCGGTGCTTGCGCCCCTCGCGTGCTTCGGTTGAAATATCCGGTATGAGCACTCCATCGCCCTACCGTATCGACGTCGAAGTCGAATCCACCTACGTGGAGGAGCAGTCCGCGCCCGCGGAGAGCCGCTACGTGTTCGCCTACACCGTGACGATCCGCAACACCGGGCAGGTGCCCGCCAAGCTGCTCACGCGCCACTGGATCATCACCGATGCCAACGCCAAAGTCCAGGAAGTGCGCGGCGAGGGGGTGGTGGGGGAACAACCCCATCTCAACCCGGGCGAGGGCTTCCAGTACACCAGCGGGACGATGATCGAGACGCCGGTCGGCAGCATGCGCGGGAGCTATCAGATGCGCGCCGACGACGGTGTCGCCTTCGAGGCGCCGATTCCGGCCTTCACACTCGCCGTGCCGCGCGTGCTGCACTGAAGCGGACGGCGCGGCGGTCTTCTCCTCGCCCCGTCTTCCCGAAACCGACGCCCGACCGTGCGCGCCGCGCACGCGGGCCGACTGCCTGCAGGCGGGCGGACAAGCATGGCGACCTATGCCATCGGCGACCTCCAGGGCTGCCACGACGAGCTGCAGCGGCTGCTCGATCGGCTCGCCTTCGATCCGGCGCGGGACCGCCTGTGGTTCACCGGCGATCTCGTCAACCGCGGGCCGCGTTCGCTCGAGTGCCTGCGCTTCGTACACGGCCTGGGTGAGCGTGCCGTCACGGTGCTGGGCAATCACGACCTGCACCTGCTGGCGCGGGCCGTAGGCGCCGCGGGGGACCGCGGCGGGCGCGACACGCTCGACGCGGTGCTCGCCGCGCCGGACCGGGGCGAGCTGCTGGAGTGGCTCCGGCACCGCCCCCTGCTGCACCGCGACGCGGCGCTCGGCTACGCGATGATCCACGCCGGACTCCCGCCGCAGTGGGACCTGGAAACCGCGCAGGCGCGCTGCGCCGAGGCCGAGGAGGCGCTGCGCGGGCCGCGCTTCGCCGACCTCATGCGCAACCTCTACGGCGACCGCCCGGAGCGCTGGCGCGAGGATCTCGACGGCTGGGACCGCCTGCGTTTCATCATCAACTGCCTCACGCGCCTGCGCTACTGCAGCGACGACGGGCGCCTGGCGCTGAGCGCGAAGGGCCCGCCCGGCACGCAGCCCGCGGGCTACCGCCCGTGGTTCGACGTCCCCGGACGCGCCAGCGCGGGCGCGCGCCTGGTCTTCGGACACTGGTCGACCCTCGGGGACTGTACGCGCGCGGACGTCTTTCCGCTCGACACCGGCTGCGTGTGGGGCGGATCGCTCACCGCCCTGCGCCTCGACGGCGCGCCGCGACACTTCCGGGTCCCGTGCCCGCAGTCCTCCCCACCCGGAGGGGACTGAGGCGGCGGCCTCATCCGCCCGCCGCGGCCCCCGGCGGGGCGGTCCGCTCGAGCGTCAGGAAGCTCATCGCGTAGGCGTTGGCCGCGTCCGCCGCGTGTTCCTCGCGCGCGCACTCACGCCACTCGCCCGCCGGAAGTTCCGGGAACCGCGTGTCGCCGGACGGGCGCGCGTGCACCAGCGTGAGGTGGATCCGCTCCGCCGCCGGGAGCGCCGCCGCATAGACGCGGGCCCCGCCGATGACCATCGCCTCCGGCGCCGCGCCGCACGCGGCCCAGGCCGCCTCGAGCGAGGGGACGCACACGCAACCGGGCGCGGCGAAGGCGGGATCGCGGCTGAGGACGATGTTGCGCCGCTGCGGCAGCGGGCGGCCGATCGATTCCCAGGTGCGCCGCCCCATGATGACGGGCCGCCCCAGGGTGAGGGCGCGGAAGCGGCGCAGGTCCGCCGGCAGGTGCCAGGGCAGGCGCCCGCCCGCCCCGATGACGCGGTTCTCCGCCATCGCCACGACCAGCGAAACGATCATCGCCGCCGGACCCGCCGCCTCAGACCGCCACCGGCGCCCGGATCGCACCGTGGCAGCGGTAGTCCTCGAGTTCGAAGTCCTCGTAGCGGAAGGCGAACAGGTCACGCACCTGCGGATTCAGGTGCATCGTCGGCGACGGATAGGGCGTGCGCGAGAGCTGCTCCCGCGCCTGCTCGAGGTGATTGAGATACAGGTGCGCATCGCCGAGGGTATGAATGAACGCCCCCGGGGCGAGCCCGCAGACCTGCGCGACCATCAGCGTGAGCAGGGAGTAGGAGGCGATGTTGAAGGGCAGGCCCAGAAAGATATCGGCGCTGCGCTGGTAGAGCTGGCAGGAGAGCCGGCCCTCGGCGACGTAGAACTGGAACAGCACATGGCAGGGCGGCAGCGCCATGTGCGGGATCTCGCCCACGTTCCAAGCGCTCACCAGCAACCGGCGCGAGTCGGGCGTGGTGCGGATCGCCTCGACCACTTCGCAGATCTGGTCGACCCGGCGCCCGTCCGCCGTCGGCCAGGAGCGCCACTGCGCCCCGTACACCGGCCCGAGTTCGCCGCTCTCATCGGCCCACTCGTCCCAGATGCTGACGCCGTGCTCCTTGAGATAGGCGATGTTGGTATCGCCGCGCAGGAACCAGAGGAGTTCGTGGATGATCGACTTGAAGTGGAGCTTCTTGGTGGTGACCGCCGGGAAGCCCGCGGCGAGATCGAAGCGCATCTGGTGGCCGAACAGGCTCAGCGTCCCGGTGCCGGTGCGATCATTCTTGCGCACGCCCTCCTCGAGCACCCGCCGCATCAGGTCCAGATAAGGCTTCTCCAGACAGGGCTTCAATGCGGCCTCCTCAGGCGGCGTCCGCGCGGCCGCGGTAGGCCCACCACAACAGCACGGCGCCGATGACGATCATCGGAAACGAGAGCACCTGACCCATGGTCAGCCAGCCGAAGGCGAGATAGCCGAGCTGCGGATCCGGCATGCGGACGAATTCGACCAGGAAGCGGAACGTCCCGTAGCATAGCAGGAACAGCCCGGAAACCGCCATCGTCGGGCGCGGGCGGCGCGAGTACAGCCACAGGATCGTGAACAGCACCACGCCCTCGAGGAACGCCTCGTAGAGCTGCGAGGGCTGATGCGGCGCGCGGCACAGGTACTGCGGGAAGCGGTCGCAGGGCAGCTTCATGGCCCACGGCAGCGTCGAGGCCTTGCCCCACAGCTCGCCGTTGATGAAATTGCCGATGCGCCCGGCGCCGAGCCCGATCGGGACAAGCGGTGCGACGAAGTCGGTGACCTCGAAGAAGGTCTTTTCGTAGCGCCGGCCGAACCACCACATCCCGGCGAGCACGCCGATCAGACCGCCGTGGAAGGACATGCCGCCCTGCCAGACCTTCAGGAGGATGAGCGGGTTGTGCAGAAAACCCGGCAGGTCGTAGAACAGCATGTAGCCGATGCGCCCGCCGAGGATCACGCCGAGGAAGCCGTAGAACATGACGTCGGCGACCTGGTCCCGGTCCCAGCCCGAGCCCGGGCGCGCCGCGCGCAGGCGGGCGAGCCACCACGCCGCCGCGAAGCCGACGAGGTACATCAGCCCGTACCAGCGTATCTTGAGCGGGCCGAGGCTCACGGCGATCGGATTGATGTCGGGGTAGGTCAGCATATCGTGGTCCTCGGGTTTCCCTTGCGCAATCGCTGCGGTTCAGAAGCCGGACGGGAGCACCCGCGCGAAGACCGCCTTGAGGTAGGCGGTCTCGGGGATCGCGGGGTGTACCGGGTGATCCGCGGACTGCGCGCCCTCGGCGATCACCTGCAGGCTCCGGTCGAGGTGACGCGCGGATTGGAGCAACACCTCCGCGAGCTGTGCGCGCGGCAGGTGATAGGAGCACGAGCACGAGACCATCAGGCCGTCGGGCGCGAGCACCTGCATCGCCATGCGGTTGAGCCGTCGGTACGCGTCCAGGCCTGCCTTGAGGTCGCGCCGGCGCTTGATGAAGGCCGGCGGGTCGACGATCACGACGTCGAAGCGCTCGCGCGCCGCGCGCAGCTCGCGCAGGACCTCGAAGACGTCGCCGGCGCGGACCGCGACCCGGTCGGCGACCCCGTTCAGCCGCGCGTTGCGCTCGACCCGCTCCAGCGCCTGCGCGGAGGAATCGACACACACCACGCCGCGCGCCCCCGCCGCCGCCGCCTGCACGCCCCAGCCGCCGTCGTAGCAGAACAGGTCGAGCACGCTGCGCCCGGCCGTCAACGGGGCGAGCCGCGCGCGGTTGTCGCGCTGATCGAAGTACCAGCCGGTCTTCTGACCGCCGCGCAGGGCGACGCCGAAGCGCACCCCGTTCTCCCGCACCTCGACCCCGTCGGGAACCTCTCCGAAGGCCGCCTCGACATAGCGATCGAGCCCCTCCAGCTCGCGGATCGCGCCGTCGTTGCGCAGCAGGATGGCGCGCGGCGAGAGCACCTTCTGCAGCGCCGACACCACCTCGGCGCGCAGGCACTCGATACCGGCGGTGGTGAACTGCGCCACCAGCACGTCGCCGTAGCGGTCCACGACCAGACCGGGGACGCCGTCGCCCTCGCCGTGCAGCAGGCGGTAGAACGGCTCCGCGTACAGCCGCTCCCGCAACGCCAGCGCGACGTTGATACGATGCACCAGCAGCGAGCGCCCCGGGACACGCGCCGGGTCGCGGCTCAGGATGCGCGCGCAGATCAGGGAGCGCGGATTCACATAGCCCACGCCCACCGCGCGCCCGTCGGCGGCCTCGACCGTGACCGTCTGTCCCGGCGTGAACGCGGTGAGCGGGGTGCGTCCCACATCCACCTCGTTGCTGAAGATCCACAGGTGCCCGGCGCGCAGACGCCGCTCCTCATTGCGTTTGAGCCGCAACGGCGCGGGTGCGGCGGACTCGGTGGGGGCGGGCGTGCTCATGAAGGGTTCCGGGTTCGACCCGGGTCCGCATCGGGGGCCCGGCATCGTCGCGCCAGCATAAGCCGTGGCGCGAACGGCGGCAACCGCGCGCGACCGCTCCGCCCGCCGGGGATCCCGTATAATGGCCGCGGGCGTTGCGCCGGACAAACCGCGGACCCATGGCCAATCTGATCACCACGGCGCGTTTCCTGCTTCTCTACGTGCTGGTCTGGATGGTGTACCAGGCGCCGCCCGTCTGGCAGTTGTTCGACGCCCCTCTGGTCATCGCGATCTTCGCTCTCGACGGCGTCGACGGGTATGTCGCCCGCCGCCGGGGCGAGTCCTCGCTGTTCGGCTCGGTATTCGATATCGCCGTCGACCGCGTCGTCGAGAACGTCCTGTGGCTGGTGCTCGGCGATATCGGCCTCGTCCCGATCTGGATCGCGATCCTGTTCATCACCCGCGGTTTCCTCGTGGACTCGATCCGCAGCCAGGGCGCGGCCCGCGGCGAGACTCCGTTCGGCATGATGCGCTCGACGCTCGGGCGTTTCCTAGTCTCCGGGCGCTTCATGCGCGCGACCTACGGGGTGGTCAAGGCGGTGACCTTCGCTTGGCTGCTGATGATCCAGCCGTGGCCGGCCGTGCTCCCCGGAATCTGGGCGCACTGGGGCGCCGCCCTCGAGGGCATCGGCCGCGCGCTCGCCTACACCGCGGTGTTCTTCTCGCTGGCGCGCGGCGTGCCGGTGGTCTGGGAGTTCGCCCTGCGCGGCGGGCACCCGCGGCGCGCCGAACCGACCCGCGGGGCGCGCTAGTGGGGAAAGGCCGGCTGGTCCTCCTCGACCTGGACGGGACGCTGCTCGCCGGGCCCAGCTCCGAGCAGCTCTTCATCCTGCACCTGCTGCGCAACGGTGTCCTCGACGCACGCCGCATCGCCGCCGCGACCGCCTTTCTGCTGCGCCACGCGCGCCGCTACGGACTGGAGGTGTGGAAGAAGGACAAGGCCTATCTGACCGGCCTCGAGGTCGCGCGCGTCGCCGCCATGGCCGAGGACCTGGTACGCGGCACGCTGCTCTCGCGGATCCGCCCGCGGATGCGCGCGCGAATGGATGCGCATCGCGCCGCCGGCGACACCCCGGCTCTGCTCACCGGGTCGCTCGAGATCATCGCGCGGCCGCTGGCCCGGGCGCTGGGCATCCGCCACGTGCGCGCCACGCGCTGCGCGGTCGCGGGCGGGCGTTTCGCCGCGGACCCGCCGCTGTGCCACCCCCACGACACCGGAAAGCTCCCGCCCGCCCGCGAACTGGCCGCCGAGACCGGACTGCCGCTGGAGGAGGCCGCCGCCTACGGGGATTCGGTTCACGACATCCCGTTGCTGGAGGCCGTGGCGCACCCGGTCGCGGTCTATCCGGGACCGGGGCTGGCGCGGACGGCGCGCCGGCGCGGCTGGGAGATCCTCGACGGGCCCTGAGCGCGCCGTGGGGTCAGTTGGCCGCCGCCGGCACCCCGTCGGCGGCCCGGCCGACCGCGGCGCACTCGCGGAAGATCCGGCTCGTGCAGCGCTCGCAGCGCGAGGGCTCCAGACGCGCGAAGATCGCGGCGATCGCATCGGCCTTGGAATCGAACACGTGATCGAGTCCGATCACATCGAGGTGACCGCCCCGCCGGAGCGGTTCGCGCACCCCTTTCTTCAGGCCGCTCAGGTACAGGTCCCCGCCGAGGGCGCGCATGCGCTTGGCTTCCTGCACCAGCAGCTCGGCGCCGGCGACGTCGACGAAGTTCACCCCGTCGCAGATCAGGAGTACGTGGCGCTGATCGGGCGCCGCCGCGCCGATCCGGTGCAACGCCTCCTGCACGTGATCGACGGCGCCGAAGAACAACGAGCCGTCGATGCGCACCATGCGCAACTGCGGGCAGCCCGGGAGCGTGTCGCTGGTGACGAAGCGCCGCTTCGGCTGCGCCGGATCGGGGACGCGGACCACCACCCGCGGGTGCGCGGTGCGGTTGAGGTAGAGGACCAGCGAAAGGATCACCCCCAGGTAGATGGCGAACTCGAGTTCGACGAACAGCGTCGAGAGGAAGGTGACCACGAGCACCGCGGCGTCGGCGCGACTGGTCTTGAGGATGCCGCGGATGTGATGGAAGTCGATCAGATTGTAGGCGACCAGCAGGATGATGCCGCCCATGGCGGGGATCGGCAGGTAGGCGGTGAGCGGGGCGACCAGGAGCAGGATCGAGGCCAGCCCCAGCGCCGCGAAGATCGCCGCCATCGGCGTGCGCGCCCCCGCCTGGTAGTTGATGCCGGAGCGGGTGAAGGATCCGGACCCGGCGTAGGCGGAGAAGAAGCTGCCCACGAGGTTCGACAGTCCCTGGCCGATGAACTCCTGGTTGCCGTCGATGCGCTGGTGCGAGCGGGTGGCGATGGCGCGCGCGATCGACACCGCCTCGATCAGGCCCAGCATCGCCACCGCCAGGGCGCCGGGACCGAGCTGGCGGATCGTGGCCAGCGAGAAGTCCGGCGAGGACAGCGGCGGCAGATGCGCGGGCAGGGATCCCACCAGGTGCACGCCGTGGCGCTCGCCCCCGATCAGCAGGCTGACCAGGCTGCCCGCCACCATCGCCAGCAGCATGCCCGGCCAGCGCGGGCGCAGTGTCTTGAGCAGGATCGCGGCGATCAGGGTGGCGCCGGACACCGCGACGACGTAGGGGTTGATCTCGGCGGCCTTGCGCGCCAGATCGATCCAGGTGCTGAGGAACGACTCGCCGGGCGGCACGCCGACGCCGAGGAAGTGCTTCATCTGGCTGGTCGCGATGAGGATCGCCGCCCCCGCGGTGAAGCCCACCACCACGGAGTGCGAGACGAAATTGACCAGCGCACCGAGGCGGGCGATTCCGAGCGCGAGCTGGAACGCCCCGGCGATGAAGGTCAGGGTCAGCGCATAGCTGATGAAGGTCGCGGTGCCGGGCTCGGCGAAGGGGCTGACGGTGCTGAAGACGACGATGGAGATCGCCGTGGTCGGGCCCGAAATCAGGTGATGCGAGGATCCGAACAGGGCGGCGACGATCGGCGTGACGATCGCCGTGTAGAGGCCGTACTCCGGGGGCAGGCCCGCAATCATGGCGAAGGCCACCCCCTGGGGCAGCACCACGACCGCGTTGGTCAGACCGGCGAGGAGGTCCGCGCGTACGGTCTGCGGCGTGACCATCGGCCACCAGCGCACGATCGGAAAGATCCGCGCGAGCCACTCGCCGCCACCCCCGTTCCCCGCCGCCATCCGTCCCCTCCCGCCGCGCCCGCTCTCCTCGCCGCCGCGCCGGGCGGCCGCGCCGATCCCGAACGCCGGGCGTGGCGGGGAAACGGCTCCGGAACAACGGCCGCCCAGGATAGCAAAGCGGTCCCCGCGGACAAAACCCCGCGCCGCGTGCGGCAGACACGCGCGCGGCCCCGCCCGTATACTTGAGCGACCGACTCGGAAATGCCCGCGGAGACCCGATGAGCGCAAGCGCGAACGCCGCCAACCGGCTGGCCGGCGAGACCAGCCCCTACCTGCTCCAGCACGCCGGCAACCCGGTGGACTGGTATCCCTGGGGACCGGAGGCCCTGGAGCGGGCGGCGCGCGAGCAGCGCCCCATCCTGCTCTCGATCGGCTATTCGGCGTGCCACTGGTGCCACGTCATGGCCCATGAATCGTTCGAGGATCCGGAGACGGCGGCGTTGATGAACCGCCTGTTCGTCAACATCAAGGTCGATCGCGAGGAGCGGCCGGACCTCGACCGGATCTATCAGAACGCCCACCAGCTCCTCACGCAGCGCCCCGGAGGCTGGCCGCTCACCGTCTTCCTCACCCACGACGACCATACCCCGTTCTTCGCCGGGACCTACTTCCCCCCGGCCCCGCGCCACGGCCTGCCGGCCTTCCGCGACCTGCTCCAACGCGTGGCCGCCTTCTACCCCGAACACCGCGCCGAGATCCGGCGCCAGGGCGCCGCCGTGGTCGAGGCGCTGGAAGCGCTCGCCGGCGCGGGCGCGGGCGAAGGCGCGATCCCCGGCCCCGAGGTCCTCGACGAGGCGCGCGCACAGCTCCTGCGCAGCTACGACCGCCGTCACGGCGGTTTCGGCGGGGCGCCGAAGTTCCCCCACCCCACGAGCATCGATTTCCTGCTGCGCCGCGCCGCGGCCGGCGACGACGAGGCGCGGGGCGCGGCGCTGCACACCCTGCTGGCGATGGCCGCGGGCGGGCTCTATGACCAGCTCGGCGGGGGTTTCTGCCGCTATTCGGTCGACGAGCGCTGGGAGATCCCACACTTCGAGAAGATGCTCTACGACAACGGCCCGCTGCTCGCCCTCTACGCCGAGGCCTGGGCCGCGACCGGAGAGGCACGCCTGCGCGAGGTCGCGGTACAGACCGCCGAGTGGGTCATGCGCGAGATGCAGTCGCCCGCGGGCGGCTACTACTCGACCCTGGACGCGGATTCCGAAGGCGAAGAGGGCCGCTTCTACGTGTGGGCGCGCGACGAGGTCCGGGCCTGCCTCGACGCCGGGGAATACGCCGCGGCCGAACTCCACTACGGGCTCGACGGCGCGCCGAACTTCGAGGGCCGCTGGCACCTGCGCGTGGCGCGCGAACCCGACGCGGTCGCCGCCGCGCTCGGGATCTCCGCCGACGAGGTCCGCACGCGCCTGACGGCGGCGCGCGGGCGCCTGTTCGCCGCCCGCGAGGGGCGCGTGCGCCCGGGGCGCGACGAGAAGATCCTCACGAGCTGGAACGCGCTCATGATCCGCGGGCTGTGCATCGCCGCGCGTCACCTCGACGCGCCCGAACTGCTCGCCTCGGCGGAGCGTGCGCTCGCCTTCGTGCGCACGGTGCTGTGGCGGGACGGGCGCCTGCTCGCCACCTGCCGCGACGGGCGCGCGCACCTCGACGCTTATCTCGACGACTACGCCTTCCTGCTCGACGCGCTGCTCGAACTCCTGCAACTGCGCTGGCGCGCGGAGGATCTGGATTTCGCGCGCGCGCTGGCCGACGCGCTGCTCGAGCACTTCGAGGACCGCGGGCGCGGCGGCTTCTACTTCACGGCCGACGACCACGAACGCCTCATCCAGCGCCCGAAACCGTGGAGCGACGACTCCACGCCCGCCGGCAACGGCGTCGCCGCGCGCGCCCTCGCGCGCCTCGGACACCTGATCGGGGAGCCCCGCTACCTGGACGCGGCGGCGCGCACGCTGCAGGCGGCCGGACCCGTCGTGCGCCAGGCCCCCTACGCCTACCTCAGCCTGCTCGGCGCACTGGAGGAATCGCTCTCGCCCCCGGAGACGGTGGTGCTGCGCGGGCGCGGGCGCGAACTCGAGGCGTGGTGGGCGCGTTGCGCGCGCCCCTACGCGCCCGGGCGGATGAGCGTGGCGATCCCGGACGACGCCGCGGACCTGCCGCCGGCGCTCGCAGCGCGCCGCGCCGGCCCCGGGGTGACCGCCTACCTCTGTCGCGGCACGTCCTGCTCGGCGCCCATCACCGCGGCGGCCGAACTGGAGGGCGCGCTCGCCGCCGCCGGCTGATCGGCGCCCGCCCAGACGAGGTCGGGCTCGCGCGCGGCGCGCACATCGTCGAGCCGGCGCACGGGCAGCGTATACGGCGCACCGCGCACGCGGTCGGGGTTCTCCCGGGCCTCCTCGAGGATACGCGCCATGACGTCGGCGAAGGCGTCCAGGGTCTCGCGCGACTCGGTCTCCGTGGGCTCGATCAGCAGGCACTCGGGGACGAGCAGCGGAAAATAGGTCGTCGGGGCGTGGAAGCCGTAATCGAGCAGGCGCTTGGCGACGTCCATCGCGCGCACCCCGGGTTCGCGCGCCTCGCGCCGCAGCGTGATGATGAACTCGTGGGTCGCGCGCCGGCGCGGATAGGCCGGCTGGAACCCCGCCGCGCGCAGCCGCGCGAGCAGGTAGTTCGCGTTCAGCACCGAGTACTCCGCGACCCGCTCCATCCCGCGCCGCCCGAGCAGGCGCGCGTAGACGTAGGCGCGCAGCAGCACGCCGGCGTTGCCCGCGAAGGCCGACATCGGCCCGATGCTCTGCGGGCGCTCGCGCGCCGTCAGCCAGCGGTACTCGCCGCGCTCGCAGGCGACCATCGGCACCGGCAGGAACGGCTCCAGGCGCGCGCCCGCCGCCACCGGACCGGCGCCCGGACCGCCCCCGCCGTGCGGCGTGGAGAAGGTCTTGTGCAGGTTCATGTGGATGACGTCGAAGCCCATGTCGCCCGGGCGCACCTTGCCGAGGATCGCATTGAGGTTGGCGCCGTCGTAGTAGAGCAGCCCGCCCGCCTCGTGCACGATGTCGGCGATCGCGCTGATGCGGCGCTCGAACACCCCGAGCGTGGAGGGATTGGTCAGCATCAACCCGGCGGTCCGCGGACCGACCGCCGCGCGCAGGGCATCGAGGTCGACGTCGCCCTCGGCGTCGGTGGGGATCTCGCGCACCGTGTAGCCGCACATCGCCGCCGAGGCCGGATTGGTGCCGTGCGCGGCGTCGGGGACGAGCATCTCGCAGCGCTCGGTATCGCCCCGGGCCTCGTGATAGGCGCGGATCATCGCGACCCCGGCGAACTCGCCCTGGGCCCCGGCCATCGGCGCGAGCGACACGCGCTGCAGCCCGCTGACCTCCTGGAGGATCTCCTGCAGCTCGAACAGGCAGGCCATGAACCCCTGGCTCAGCGACTCGTGCGCGTGCGGGTGGCGCGCGAGAAAGCCCGGCAGCATCGCCAGGTGATTGGCCGCGCGCGGGTTGTACTTCATGGTGCACGACCCGAGCGGGTAGAAGTGCGTGTCGATCGAGAAGTTCTTCTGCGACAGGCGCGTGTAGTGGCGCACGACGTCGAGCTCGGACACCTCCGGCAGGCCGGCGCGGTCGCGGCGGCGCAGCGCCGCCGGGATACCCTCGAGGTCGCCCTCGGGCGGGAGCTGGGCGCGGTTGCAGCGCCCGGGGCGCGAGCGTTCGAAGATCAGCATGGATTCATCGTCCCGGACGGCGGCCGCCGATGCGCGGCGACCGCCCTGAATTTGAGGGCATCTCCCGCCGGTGCCGTGGGGGCCATCGCCCTTGAACCACCGGGTTCAGGTGGGGACATCGGCCGGCGAATCAGGCTTTCCGCACGAAGGCGGACCTGCACACAACGCCGGCGGTCCGTCCCCGGGGCGTCACGATAGGGCCAAGGATTCTCCAGACCCCGCCTCGAACACCGCAGGAGATGCCGAACCGAAAAACGCGACCCTCTCGGACCGCAACCCGACTACAGTTCGAGCTGCCGGTCCTGATGCAACACCGCGTCCACCCGCTCGCGCAGGGCGCGTACGCGGGTCCCGAAGCTGCGCCCGTAGCGCGCTCCCTGCGACTGCTGCTGCAGGAGGTCATGGGCGATGTTCAGCGCGGCCATCACCGCGATCCGATCCATGCCGATCACCTTCCCGCTGTCGCGGATCTCGCGCATCCGCCCGTTGAGAAAGCGGGCCGTGCGCATCAGGTCGTCGCGCTCGTCCTCCGGGCACGCGACCAAGTATTCCTTGTCGAGGATCTGCACCGAGACCGCCGCGGTCTTGGCGTCCACTCAGCCGTGCTCCATCACGCGCAGGCGGCTGACGATCGACTCGACCCGGTTGCGCGCCATCTCGTTGCGCTGCAGGAGCTGCGCCCGCTCGCCGGTGAGCGCCTCGACGCGCGCGCGCAGGCCCCGGTTCTCCTCCTTCAACTGCCCGCACAGGCGCACCAACTCCTCCACCCGCTGCTCGAGGCGGCGGAACTCCGCCTCGACCGGATCGGCGCCGTTGGACGTCTTGGATGCGTCGTCTGCCATGGGTTCACTATAGAACCGGTGCGGGTACGGGTCAACGCCCGCACCATCCCGCCTTGGGGCTGATTTCCGCTAGTGTTACCATAGGGTTGCCGGCGAGCGCGCGCGCCCCGGGGCGACGCCGCGAACGGTCGCCGCCGCCCCAGCCGGGCAACGCGGCGGCGCGTGCGGGACCCGGCGTACCGGCGCGCACCGGAGCCCGTCCCGATGGCCGACGACAAACCCGACCGATCCCGCGGCGAAAGCCCCGCTCACCGGGACGCCCACGCGGTGGAAGGGCGCACGCACACCGGACGCACCTGCCGCATCGTCGACAACACCGGCGAGGTCGATCGCGCCGAGTTGGCCGCGCTGCTCGAAGACCTGGTCCGCGCGCGCCGCTTCGGCCTGCTCGGAATGTCCGCGGGCGCCGATGCGCGGATCCCGCTCGCGGCACCGGTCGGATCGCACGTACAGATCGGCGGCCGGCTCTACCGGCTGCTGCTGTTTCCCTACGAGGCACGCATCGAGCGATTCTGATGGACGACCCGCATCCGACACCCGCATACACCGCCGTGCGCGATTCGCTCGCGGCCGCCGACGCCGAATCCGGCCCCGCCGAGGCGCACGGACTGCTGTGCGGTCTCGTCTGCGCCCGCGGCGCCGGCGACCCCGAGCCGTGGTTCGAACAGATCCTCGGGCCCGCACCGCGCGCGGGCACCGTGCCGGCGCCGCTCGATGCCCTGTGGCGCAGCACCCGCGACGAACTCACCGGCGGCGGCCTGAGCTTCCATCCCCTGCTCCCCGACGACGCCGCCCCGCTCCCCGAACGCGCCCGCGCCCTGGGTCAATGGGGCGAAGGCTTCCTCGCCGGCCTCGGCCTGGGAGACCTCAGCGATGAGGCGGCCCGCGGCGGCGAGATCGGCGAATTCCTCCAGGACGTCGCCGAGATCACCCGCGTCGGCTTCGCCCCCGCGAGCGGTGAGGAGGACGAGGCCGCCTATACCGAGATCGTCGAATACCTGCGCATGGGAACCCTGCTCGTCTACGAAACGCTCAACCCCCCGGCGGCGGGACCGGCCGGCACCGTGCATTAAAGCGGTCGACCGATTCTTTTCGGGACGGTCCCCACCACCCGCACCCCAAAACGTACGCAAACAGGTGTCGTCTCCGCGCCCGTGGTCCGCCTCCCGGGTAGCCGCCCACCCCGGAGGCGCAACGTTCGCCCCCGAGGGCCCGACCATCGGAATGGGTATACTGTCCCCGAAAAGCGCCTGTACACCCGTAAAAACGCCCGCCCCACCAGCACTCCGTAACCTGCTGTTAACCCGCCCATTATTCGATTCAACGTTCGCGCAATAGACCGCCATCCCACCGAATATTCAATAACCCGTCACTTTGCCCTATATTCAACCGAGGCCCATCGCCGGGAGCGCGGCCAACATGCTCATTCCAAGCGTCAATTTCCTCCCTGCCGCCGATATACGGTCGCCGTTAACCGCGGTTGATCCGTCTAATTGTCGTTATGTTGCAAGGAGACATTTAGGGGAATGACTATCGATTGGAGCTTGGCGATAGCAGTGGGAATGCCGATTCTCACTTTGTTCGTTGGTGCATTAATAAATCACCTTCTAGAAAGTCGCCCAAAGCTTATTGCTCACTTGGGGTTCATTTCGGCGCATCAGCTAGAACCGCAAGAAGACGGAACGCCGGGAACAATTGTAAATACACACTCAGTAATTATAAAGAATATGGGACGCAAAGCCGCGGCGAACGTTCGACTCGGCCATAATTTTCTACCCAATGTAAACGTCTATCCAGACGTGTCATATGAAATACGCGACTTGCCTGGCGGAGGGAAGGAGATTGTATTTCCCACCCTAATACCCAAAAAACAAGTGTCAGTTAACTATCTCTATTTTGCACCGGATACATGGGAGAAAGTGAACACGCATATCGAGTCAGACAGTGGTCCAGCCAAAGTTGTTAATGTGCTTCTGCAGCCTCAGATTAAGCCCTGGGTCCAGAAGCTTATTTGGGTTCTTATCGTAACTGGCATCATTACCTTGGGTTACTTTCTGTTTGAGGTTATCGGTTGGTTAGCAACATAACAACGCGGCCCAGGCCGACGCGGCAAAGCCGCGCGGCTGGCCTTAATCGTTAGCTGGCATGAAGACACCGATCGTTGTCGATAAATCCTACCTTCAGGGAATTTCCACTTCCCTAGTACGAGAGCTGGCCGGCACCACCCGCCTTCTCGTCTCCGACGCACTTTTTTATGAGCTGCTCACCACAAGATTGGAAGCCCGTAAGCGATGCTTCGCCAAGTTTCCGCCAGAGAACAATCCAGTAGATTTGGTAAGTCACATAGGCCCTCTCATGCGGATAGAGATGAATACGCAAAAGCGCTCTGGAAAGCCGTCGCAACATCGCGAGAACAGAGATTTTGATTTCCGGTTCAACAGCGCGCTCGTCGAGGATAATTACGAACTACCTCCGGAGGCGGTAATCGCTATTCAAGAGCACACAGGAGAGTTGCAGAACGATGTTCGCTCCTATATCGAGCGAGTGTCCCTAATACCGACATTTTTTCCTGATGTTTTGGTTGGTTCCACAGAAGACAGAAAAGCAGCCGCCGCCGACGCCGAAGAAGCAATAGCTGCGCCAGGTTCTCTCTTGCCCTTCTACAGTAATCTCGAACCGCCGCCCGGCGAGACAGCTTTACCGCCAGCCGAATTAGTAGACGAATCTTGGGCGCTATACCGGTGGTTACAGGTTCAACTTCTGTTCGCCCTAGATGTGTTTGTCCGGCATCAAGGAATAAAGCCGGATCTTGGTAATCCGTCGATCTTCGAGAAGATGGAACATGACGTGCTAGACGCACAAATACTCATGCTCGCGTGCTTGGAGGGGGCGTTTGCGACCCGCGAAAAGAAATTAGTGCACTGGTGGTCGCTGCTTTGTCCAGAAGGCACGTTATATGAATAGCCAGCCAACAAAACGATCAACTCGGACGCTTGACCGCTCCTTCCCTTCGCTACCGCTCCGGTCAGTCGCCGTCAAGCGCCGGTTATCGTTGCGTTATGCCCAAAAAGGGGGATCTATGGACCTGAGAGGAGAGGTAAGAGGAGCCCCCGAGCCTCCAATGGCATTCTTAACGGCTTCGCCTCAGGGACCACGACGCCCCCCCGCTTTGAGTAGCGGGTCGGTTTAGAGTCCAGGTTCACTTTGGGACGACCAAAGGGGACAGATTTATTTGAGAGGCGGTGGTCGGCATAAAGGGCCAAAGGTGACAGATTTATTTGAGAGACGGTGGTCGGCATGGGTCAGCGGAAGCTGGCGCATCACATTCCGCTTCAGGGGCAAGGACGTGGAACTGGTGAATTACGAAGATTATCATTGAGGTGAAGACATGAAGACATGAAGATGCACAATCCACCCCATCCTGGCGAGGTTCTGCGGGAGCTGTGCATTGAGCCCCTGGGTCTGAGTATAACGGAGGCCGCGGAAGCGCTGGGTGTGAGCATAAAAACCCTGTCCGCCATTCTGAATGGGCGGGCCGGTATCAGTCCGGGAATGGCGGTTCGCCTTTCTTTGTCATTTGGTACCTCAGCGAAAAGTTGGCTGAATCAGCAGGCGCAATTTGATCTTTGGGAGGCAGAGAAAAAGCGTAAAGAGAAAAAGCGTAAGTCGTTAAGGGTCCGCAGGCTCTCGACAGTATAACCAATCGCCCCGGGCCGCCGCGCACACCGCGCGCGGCTAGCCTCAAAGGTCGGTAGTTTTGACACCTCGTGACGAATTGGTGGGCGATCTATAGGCCACCGACCCGAGGCCTCGTGGTTTGGGCGGGGGCGTTACGATGCACTCACATTTTATCGGAGAGAATGAGGGGCAGACACAATGTGGAAAAAGGCACTTCTTGTACTCGTTCTTCCCGGATTTGGTTTGCTTTCGGGCTGCTCAGTATGGATGGAAACCCATCGGCCGACGCCGGTCAACCCGCACCAGTTCGTTGTTGGCGAGAGTCGCTCCGATGTCGTCATAAAGCTCGGTAATCCGTTAAGCACGGTGCCAGGCCCCAACGGCGAGAGTTGCGATGTTTATCGTTTGTACACAAAGGGGCTGAATGGCGCGGAGAAGACGGGCATCGCAATTGGAGAGGGTGCGGCCGACGTGGTTACGTTGGGACTTTCGGAAATCCTGTTCACCCCGGCTGAGAGCGCGACCGCCAACAAAAAGCGGCCGGTTGTCTTCTGCTACAAAAGCGCCAAACTCGTCAGCGTAAAGGTTGAATGAGGTAACGGGGCCATATCACCCGCGGCGACCCGACCCCTCAGGCGTGGTACGGGGCGCTGAGTTCGTGGACCGCGTCGACGAGGACGGCGACCCGTTCGGGGTCGGTGTCGGCGTGGATGCCGTGGCCGAGGTTGAAGACGTGTCCGCTGCCGGCGCCGTAGGCCTCGAGGACGCCGGCGACGCCGGCGCGGATGCGCTCGGGGGCGGCGTAGAGGACGGCGGGATCGAGGTTGCCCTGCAGGGCGATGCGCCCGCCCACGCGGGCGCGGGCGGCGGCGAGGTCGGCGGTCCAGTCGAGCCCGGCGGCGTCGCAGCCGCTCGCGGCGATGGCGTCCAGGTGCTGTGCGCCGCCCTTGGTGAACAGGATCACCGGGATGCGGTGCCCGTCGTACTCGCGCGGGAGCGCGGCGACGATGCGCTCCATGTAGGCGAGGGAGAAGGCGCGGTAGGAGGCGGGATCGAGCACGCCGCCCCAGGTGTCGAATACCATGATCGCCTGGGCGCCGGCCGCGATCTGCGCGTGCAGGTAGGAGGCGACGGCGCGCGCGAGGACGTCGAGCAGGCGGTGGAGCAACTCGGGGCGGTCGAAGAGCAGGCGCTTGATCACGGCGAAGTCGCGGCTGCTTCCGCCCTCGACCATGTAGGTGGCGAGGGTCCACGGGCTGCCGGCGAAGCCGATCAGGGGGACGGAGCCCGCGAGCCCGGCGCGCGCCAGCCGTACGGCGTCGAGCACGTAGCGCAGTTCGGTCTCCGGGTCGGGGACGCCGAGGGCGTCGATGTCGGCGTCGGTGCGCACGGGGCGCGCGAAGCGCGGCCCCTCGCCTTCCACGAAGTGGAGACCGAGCCCCATGGCATCGGGCACGGTGAGGATGTCGGAGAAGACGATCGCGGCGTCGAGCGGATAGCGGCGCACGGGCTGCAGCGTCACCTCGCAGGCCAGCTCCGGCGTGGTGCACAGCTTGAGGAAGCTGCCCGCGCGCTCGCGCACGGCGCGGTACTCGGGCAGGTAGCGCCCGGCCTGGCGCATGATCCAGACCGGCGTCGCGTCGACGGGCTCGCGCCGCAGCGCGCGCAGCAGGCGGTCGTTGGCGGGCCGGTTCACGGCGCCGGCACCGACGCCGGGCGGCGGGACGCGGGCGCACCCGCAACGGGGAAAACGGCCGGGTCGTTCACACGCCCAGGAAATCGAGTATGCCGCGGGCGGCCTCGCGCCCTTCCCAGACGGCCGTGACCACCAGGTCCGAGCCGCGCACCATGTCGCCGCCCGCGAACACCTTGGGGTGCTGCGTCTGATAGGGGCGCTGCGGGTCGCGCGAGACCTGCACCCGCCCGGCCGGGTCGGTGCCGATCCCGTATTGCGCAAACCACGGGGCCGGACTCGGGCGGAACCCGAAGGCCACGATCACACGGTCGGCCGGGATCACCTCCTCGGAACCGGGGATCGGCTCGGGGCGCCGGCGGCCGCGCTCGTCGGGATCGCCCAGCCGCGTGGTGACGGTCCGCACGCCCTCGACCCGCCCGTCGCCGACGATCTCCACCGGCTGGCGGTTGAACAGGAAGCGCACACCCTCCTCCTTGGCGTTGACGACCTCGCGCCGCGAGCCGGGCATGTTCTCCTCGTCGCGGCGGTAGACGCAGGTCACGCTGCGCGCGCCCTGCCGCACTGCCGTGCGGTTGCAGTCCATGGCCGTGTCGCCGCCGCCGAGGACGACGACCTGCCGGCCGTTCATGTCGCCGGCGTCGTCCTGCGCGCCGGGGAGCTGCAACAGACGGTTGACGTTCGCGATCAGATAGGGAAGCGCCTCGTACACCCCCGGCAAATCCTCGCCGGGGAAGCCGCCCTTCATGGAAGTGTAGGCCCCCATCCCGAGGAAGACGGCGTCGTACTCGTCGAGGAGGCGCTCGAAGGGGACGTCCGCGCCGATCTCGGTGTCGAGGACGAACTCGACACCCATCTCTTCGAGCACGCCCCGGCGCCGGGCGACGACTTCCTTCTCGAGCTTGAACGGCGGGATGCCGAAGGTCAGCAGGCCACCGATCTCGGGATAGCGGTCGAACACCACCGGCTTGACGCCGTTGCGCACGAGCACGTCGGCGCAGCCGATCCCCGCCGGGCCGGCGCCGACGACGGCCACCCGGCGCCCGGTCGCGCGCACCGCGGACAGGTCCGGACGCCAGCCCTGACGCAGGGCCTCGTCGGTGATGTAGCGCTCGACCGCGCCGATGGTCACGGCGCCGAAGCCGTCATTGAGGGTGCAGGCCCCTTCGCACAGGCGGTCCTGGGGGCACACGCGACCGCAGACCTCCGGCAGCGAGTTGGTGCGATGGCACATCTCGGCCGCCGCGAACAGGTTGCCTTCCTGCACCAGCTTCAGCCAGTTCGGGATGTAGTTGTGGACCGGGCACTTCCATTCGCAGTACGGGTTGCCGCACGCGAGACAGCGTCCCGACTGCGCCGCCGCCGCACCCGCCGTGAACTGCCCGTAGATCTCCTTCCAGTCGCGGATGCGGACCTCGACGGAGGTCTTCTCCGGCATGCGGCGGGGGAGGTTGAGAAACTGGAACAGGTCGGCCATGGCAGTCGTCGCCCGGATCGCGCCGCGCTCAGGCGGCGCGCTGGAGCGTGTCGAGGATGGTCGCCAGATCGGCCGCCTTGGGCTTGACCAACCAGAACTTGCCGGCGAAGTCCGAGAAGTCCTCGACGATCGTCCGCCCCCAGGCGCTGCCGGTCTCCTCCGCGAACTCGCGCACGAGGCCGAAGAGGAACCCGCGGTGCGCCTCCATCATCTCGGTATCGACCCGGTGAATGTCGACCAGCTCGTGATTGTAGTGATCGACGAAGCGGTTCTCCAGGTCGAGCGTGAAGGCGATGCCGCCGGTCATGCCGGCGCCGAAGTTCAGTCCGGTCGGCCCCAGCACCACCACGACCCCGCCGGTCATGTACTCGCAGCCGTGGTCGCCCACGCCCTCGACCACGGCGACGGCCCCCGAGTTGCGCACGGCGAAACGCTCGCCCGCGAGCCCGGCGGCGAACAGCCGCCCGCCGGTGGCGCCGTAGAGGCAGGTGTTGCCGATGATCACGTTGGTGCGCGTGTCGCGCCCGCTGTCCCGCGGCGGGTGGATGACCAGCTTGCCGCCGGCCATGCCCTTGCCCACGTAGTCGTTCGCGTCGCCCTCCAGGCGCAGGTGCAGCCCGCCGGCGTTCCACACGCCGAAGCTCTGCCCGGCCGTGCCCTTGAGGTGGAGGGTGATGGGTGCGTCCTCCATGCCGAGGTCGCCGTGACGGCGCGCGATCTCGCCGGACAGGCGCGCGCCGATGGAGCGGTTGTCGTTGCGCAGCGTGTAATGGAATTCCCCGCCGCGCTTGTGTTCGATGGCCTCGATCGTATCGCGCACCATGCGCTCGGCCAGCTCCCCGTGATCGAAGGGCGCGTTGCGCTCGACCTGGCAGTACTGAGGCTTGTCGGCGGGCACCCCGCCGTCAGAGACGAGCGGGCGCAGATCCAGGCGCCGCTGCTTCGCGGTGGCGCCGGGCAGGATCTCGAGCAGGTCGGTGCGTCCGATCAGGTCGGTGAGCCGGCGCACCCCGAGGCGCGCCATCCACTCGCGCGTCTCCTCGGCCACGAAACGGAAATAGTTCATCACCATTTCCACCTTGCCGTGGAAGTGGTTCATCCGCAGGACCTGGTTCTGCGTCGCCACGCCGGTGGCGCAGTTGTTGAGGTGGCAGATGCGCAGGTACTTGCAGCCCATCGCGATCATCGGCGCGGTGCCGAAGCCGAAGCTCTCCGCGCCCAGGATCGCCGCCTTGACCACGTCCAGGCCGGTCTTGAGCCCGCCGTCGGCCTGCACCCGCACGCGCCCGCGCAGGTCGTTGGCGCGCAGGATCTGATGGGTCTCGCTCAGGCCCAGCTCCCACGGCGTGCCGGCGTACTTGACCGAGGCCAGCGGGCTGGCCCCGGTGCCGCCGTCGTAGCCGGCGATCGTGATCAGGTCGGCGTAGGCCTTGGCGACGCCGGCGGCGATCGTGCCCACGCCCGCCTCGGAGACGAGTTTGACGGAGATCAGCGCCTGCGGATTGACCTGCTTGAGGTCGAAGATGAGCTGGGCCAGGTCCTCGATCGAGTAGATGTCGTGATGCGGCGGCGGCGAGATCAAGGCGATGCCGGGCTTGGCGTAGCGCAGTCGCGCGATCATCTCGTTGACCTTGTGCGCCGGGAGCTGGCCGCCCTCCCCGGGCTTGGCCCCCTGCGCGATCTTGATCTGGAGGACCTCGGCGCTCACCAGATACGCCGGCGTCAGCCCGAAGCGCCCGGAGGCGACCTGCTTGATCTTCGAGGTGCGCACGGTCCCGTAGCGCTTGGGGTCCTCGCCGCCCTCGCCGGAGTTGGAGCGTCCGCCGAGGCGGTTCATCGCCTCGGCGAGCGTCTCGTGCGCCTCGGGCGAGAGCGCGCCGAGCGACATGCCCGCGCTGTCGAAACGACGGAACAGCTCCTCCGCGGGCTCGACCTCCTCGATCGGGACCGGTTCGACGTCCTTGCGCAGGGCCAGCAGGTCGCGCAGGACCGTCACCGGCCGCCCGTTGACCAGGTCGGCGAACTTGCGGTACTCGGCGGGATCGCCGGTACGCACCGCGGCATGCAGCGCCTGCACCACGTCCGGGTTGTAGGCGTGGTATTCGCCCCCGTAGATGAACTTGAGCAGGCCGCCCTGCTCGACGCCGGCGCGCGGATTCCACGCGCGCGCCGCCAGCGCCGTCTGGTCGCGCTCGAGATCCTCGAAACCGCTCCCGCCGATGCGGCTCACGGTGCCGGAAAAGCACCGGTCGACGACCTCCCGGTGGAGCCCGACGATCTCGAAGAGCTGCGCGCCGCGATAGCTGGTGATCGTGGAGATCCCCATCTTGGAGATGATCTTGTACAGGCCCTTGTTGATACCCTTGCGATAGGCACGCCCGAGGGCGTTGCCGTCCGCGCCCTGCACCTCGCCGGTACGCATCAGGTCGTGCAGACATTCGTAGGCGAGGTAGGGGTAGACGGCGGTGGCGCCGTAACCGATCAGGCACGCGAAGTGATGCGGATCGCGCGCGGTGCCGGTCTCGATCACCAGATTCGCCTCGCACCGCAGCCCCTCGCGGATCAGGCGGTGGTGCACCGCGCCGGTCGCGAGCAGGGCGTGGATGGGAATCCGCCCGCGGTCGAGGCCGCGGTCGGAGAGCACGAGGATCACCGCCCCCGCGCGCACCGCCGCGACGGCGCGTTCGCACAGGGCCTCGATGGCCGCCTCCAGACCCTCCCCCGGGGCATAGTTCAGATCGAGTACGCGGTGCGCATACTCCGGATCGTCCTGCGCGAGCAGTTGCCGGAACTTGTCCTCCGAGAGCACGGGCGAGTCGATCAGCAGGCGCCGCGCGTGCTCCGGGGTCTCGTCGAAGAGGTTCTGCTCGCGCCCGAAGCAGGTCTCGAGCGACATCACGATCTGCTCGCGCAACGGGTCGATCGGCGGGTTGGTCACCTGCGCGAACTGCTGACGGAAGTAGTCGTAGAGGGAGCGCACGCGCGCCGAGAGCACGGGCAGGGGGGTATCGTCGCCCATGGACCCGACCGCCTCCTGGCCCGCCTCGGCGAGCACGCGCAGGATCTGGTCGCGCTCTTCGAAGGTGACCTGGAACATCTTCTCGTACACCGCCAGGGTCGACGCATCGAGCGGCGCGCTCGTCAGCGTCTCGGACGCCAGCGTCGACTCGATGCGGCGCGCGTGGGCCTTGAGCCACTGCCGGTAGGGGCGGGACGCCTTGAGCCGGTCGTCGATGTCCGCGGGCGTCAGCAGGCGCCCCGTGGCGGTGTCGGCGGCGATCATCTGCCCGGGCATCAGCCGCCCCTTCTGCACCACGTCGGCATCGGCGTAGTCGTAGACCCCGACCTCGGAGGCGAGCGTGATATGGCGGTCGCGCGTGACGACGTAGCGCGCCGGGCGCAGGCCGTTGCGGTCCATGCTGCAGGCGGCGTAACGCCCGTCGGTCAGCACGATGCCGGCGGGCCCGTCCCAGGGCTCCATGTGCATGGAGTGGTATTCATAGAAGGCGCGCAGGTCCGGATCCATGGTGTCCACGTTCTGCCACGCCGGCGGGATCAGCAGGCGCATGGCCCGGAACAGGTCCATCCCGCCCGCGAGCAGCGCCTCGAGCATGTTGTCGAGGCTGCACGAGTCGGAGCCCTCCAACGAGACCCACGGGCGCACCGCGGACATGTCGGGGATCAGCGGGCTGGCGAACTTGTAGGCGCGGGCGATCGCCCAGTGGCGGTTGCCGCGGATGGTGTTGATCTCGCCGTTGTGCGCGAGATAGCGGAACGGTTGCGCCAAGCGCCACTGCGGCCAGGTGTTGGTCGAGAAGCGCTGGTGGAACACGCACAGCGAGGAGATCAGCCGCGAGTCGCGCAGGTCGGGATAGAAGACCGGGAGGTTGGCCGGCATCACCAGCCCCTTATAGGAGACCACCCGGGTCGAGAGGCTGGGGACATAGAACACCGGGTCGACGCCCTCGAGCGCCTTCTCGGCCCCGCGCCGCGCGATGTAGAGACGGCGCTCCGCGGCATCGGGTTCGAGTCCGTCCGGGACGTCGACGAACACCTGTTCGATCCGGGGCAGGGTCTTGAGGGCCTCGGCCCCGCAGGCGGAGGGGTCGGTGGGGACTTCGCGCCAGCCGATCGCGCGCAGCCCCTGCGCGCCCAGCGACTGCTCCAGGCGGGCCCGCGCGCGCGCCGCCGCGCCCTCGTCGGGAGAGAGGAAGACGACGCCCACGGCATAGCGCTCGCCGATCTCCAGCCCGCAATCCGCCGCCGCGGCCCGCAGGAAGGCGTCGGGCAGACGCATGAGCAGGCCGCAGCCGTCGCCGCTCTTGCCGTCGGCGGCGACCGCGCCGCGATGGGTGAGGCGGGCGAGCGAACCGATGGCGGTCTGCACGAGCCAATGGCTCGCGACGCCGTCCATCTGGGCGATCAGGCCGAAGCCGCAGTTCTCGCGCTCCAGCGACGGATCATAGAGCCCGGAGGTTGGGGGCAGATTCGCACTCACGGCAGCGTCGCACCTCGGATTCGCCAATGGACCGGCCCCCGGCCGGGCGCCCGCAGCCGTCGCTAGGAGCCTGTCGGACTTAGGTGTTCGTAGCGAGGCGGCGGGAGATCGAGCACAGTTTTCCGATCGTTTGAGGCGAATAGTAATCGCTATTTAACGAAAACGATCGGAAAAGTGGGCCGATCTTCCACCGCCGCAGTAGAACATGCCTAAGTCCGACAGGCTCCTAGGATCCGCCCGCCTGCACGGGCGCCGACGGGCACCCCGGCCGCAGGCAAAGGGCCATGCAGTATAGCGCCGCCGATCGGGCCGTTCAACGCACCCGGCTCGGGGTTTGATCCTGCTTTCCATGTGTTTTCCGTGGGTTGTGTGGTGCGCGCCGCGCCGGCGCGTGCCCCCGGCCGGCGCGGATCGCCGCCTGCACCGACGCCAGGCTGCGAATCCACGGGCGCGCCCCGCGCAGGGCGCCGGGGAGGTGGTGCGCCGCACGCTCCGCCGCCGCACGCGAGCGGTAATCGCCGTAGACGAGCGCGTAGAGGGTCCGGCCCGACACGCGGACGGGAAACCACGCGGCCGGCTCCGGCCCGCGGGGACCGCGGAGCAGGGGTGCGAGCGCCTCGCGCCGGCGCAAGGCCGCGATCTGCAGGGTGTAGTGGCGCGGATCCCGGGCGAGCAGCCAGTCCGGCCCGCGCAGCGCGGACCCGGCCCCCGTCGCGGTCGAAGGCGCGGTCTCGGGTGCGGCCTTGCGCGTGGTCTTCGGTACGCTCTTCGGCGTGAGTTTGGGCGCGGCCTCGGGCGCAGTCCCGGGCGCCGTCTTGGGCACGGCGGGGGTCGCCGCCCGCGTTACCTTTGACGTCGCCGACGCGGTCGTCGACCGGGCGGCGTGAGGTTTCGCCGCCGGCGGCTCCTGCGCCGCAGACGCGGCGCCGGCCGTAGCCGGGGGGACGGGAGCGGCCGGCGGGCCGGCCGTGGCGGGCGATACCGGCGGCGGAGGCGCCGCGGGGGGAGACGGTGCGCCGGCGGGAGCGGGCGCCGGCGACGCGGCGGAGACGGTGGGGACGGCGGGTGCCGCGGGCGCCCCCTCCCCGGCAGCCGGGGCCACGGGCCGGGGGGCCGGCGGCGGGGCGACGATCCCCTCGAGGGCGGCGGCCGTGGGTGCGCCCGCCGCCGCGTGCGAAGCGCCGGCCCCGGAGGCGGCACGCGGGGGCGCCGGCACGCCGGGAGAAAGACGAGCCGCCCCCGGCGGTGGGGCGCCGCGCCGCACCACCGGTGCCGGCGGCCCCTCGGTGCCGGGCCCGGCGGCGCCCCCGGCGAGCCAGCGCCCCAGCGGCGCCTGGATTCCGATGAGCGCGACCGCCGCCGCGCCGGCCAACACCAGGAATCCGAGCGCGGGAAACAGGCGCAGCGCCGCCGGGCGCCGGCGCGGGGGCGGCGCGGCCGCGGCCCCGAACCGGGCGCGGGCGGCGGCGAGGACGGCGGCGGGGATGCCGCCGGCGGCGCGATGGATGCGTTTCACCAGGCGCGGCGTCAGCGGCGCGTCCCCGGTCAGGCCGGCCGCGAGCAGGCGATGCATCAGGAAGGCCTCGGTCTGTTCGCGGTCGAACGGGGGTAGCGCCTCGGCGTGCAGCGAACCGCTCGCCCCCGCAGGGGGGTCGGCGTGCTCGAGCGTACGCAACAGGTCCGGCTCCGCGAACAGGACGAGGCGCGGCGTGTCGGGCCCCGTCGGATACGCCAGGCCCAGCAGCGCATCGAGCACCGCGGGCGCGAGGCGGTGGGCGTCGTCGACCAGGATGACCGGCAGGAGGGCGTCGCCGCGCAGGCGCGCCACCGTCGTGCGCACCGCCTCCGCATCCGCCGGCCCGGCGCCGGCCGCGGCGAATCCGGCCGCGAGCCGCGCATACAGCGCCGCGGGCGCGACGTCCGCCACCTCCGCCCCGTTCAGCACGACCACGCGCCAGGCCGCGTCGGCATGCTCGCGAAGCTGCGCCAGCGCCGTGCTCTTGCCCCCGCCCGCGGGGGCATGGACGACGATCAACTGATCGGTGGCCTGGATCAGATGCCGCAGCAGGTTGAGGCGCTGGAGGATCGCCGGATCGCGGTAGGCCGGGATCGGCGCCGCGGGATCGAACGGGTCCATGCGCAATCCCAGCGCCGCCACATAGGCGGCGCCGGCATCGCGATCCCGTTCCTCCTTCGCGGCCCTCACGCGGCTCCTCCTCGCATCCGATCCGCCCGCGGCGCCGGCATCGCTCAGCCCCCGCCGCCCTCGACGAAGACGACCCGGTAGCCGCGCCGCAACTGATGGTCCCGGGCCGCGATCAACGCCTGCTCGGCACGCTCCCGCGTGGGGAAATGCTCGCGGCGTACCCGGCCGGCGCCGCCCTGCAGCCCCCACTCGCGCACCAGCGTCCAGCCCTCCCACAGATCCGGCAGGAGCATCAGATGATAAAAGCGCGGCGCCCCGCCCTCCGTCGCCGCCGGTGTCTGCAGATAGATGCGCACGTCCCGCGCCCCGCACGCGCCCGCGGCGCCGGCGGTGAACTCATCCCGCGGTCCCGAGGGCCGCGTCGCGCCCCTCGAGCACCGCAATCAGTTCCGCCTCCTCGAAGCCGTCGGTCAGCACGGCACGACCGATGCCGCGCAGCAGCACCAGCCGGATGCGCCCGTCGCGGGCCTTCTTGTCCACGGCCATCGAGGCGCGCATGCGCGCCGGGTCCAGCTCCTGCGGCGGCCCGACCGGCAGGCGCGCCCGGCGCACCAGAGCCTCGATCCGCTCCACCGCCGCCTCCGCGAGCCAGCCCTGGCGCGCCGAGAGGCGCGCCGCCATGCACATCCCCGCGGCCACGGCCTCGCCGTGCAGCCACACGCCGTAGCCGGCGCCGGTCTCGATGGCGTGACCGAAGGTGTGGCCGAGATTCAAGAGCGCGCGCTGCCCGCTCTCGCGCTCGTCGGCCGCGACGACCTGCGCCTTGTCGTGGCAGGAACGCTCGATGGCGAAGGCCAGCGCCTCCGGCTCCCGTGCCAGCAGCGCGTCCATGTTGGATTCGAGCCACTCGAAAAACTCTCGGTCCTGGATCAGGCCGTACTTGATCACCTCGGCGATCCCGGCGCACAACTGCCGATCCTCCAGGGTGCGCAGGGTGTCCGTATCGGCCAGGACGCAGCGCGGCTGATGGAAGGCGCCGATCATGTTCTTGCCCAACGGGTGGTTCACGCCGGTCTTCCCGCCGACGGAGGAGTCGACCTGGGCGAGCAGGGTGGTCGGCACCTGGATATAGTGCACGCCGCGCTGATAGCAGGCCGCCGCGAAGCCGGTCAGGTCCCCCACCACCCCGCCGCCGAGGGCGACGAGGGTGGTCTCGCGGTCGTGGCGGTGTTCCAGCAGGGTGTCGAAGATGCGCCCCAGGACCTCCAGGTTCTTGTGCCGCTCGCCGTCGGGCAGGATCACCGTGTCCGACTCGAAGCCGCCCAGCGCCGCCTGCAGGCGCTCGAGGTAGAGCGGCGCCACCGTCTCGTTGGTCACCACGAGCACCTGCCTGCCGGGGATGTGGCGGGCGAGCAGACCCTCCGCCTCGAGCAACCCGGGACCGATATAGATCGGGTAGCTGCGCGCCCCGAGATCCACTTGCAAGGTTCGCATGGGGTTCATTCCATTCCGCCCGCGGTTGCGCCGCCCGTTCCCCCGGCCGGCGGTTCAGGCCCGTCCACGACCGCGCGCCGGGCGCGCCGGCACGAGGTCGAGGCGTTCGAGAATCTCGGCCGCGACCGCGCGTACGCCGCGCCCGTCGGTATTGACCGTCAGATCGGCGACCTCCCGATACAGCGGGTCACGCTCGGCCATAAGCGCCTCGAGCCGGGCGCGCCGGTCCGGGGTATGCAGCAACGGGCGGTGGCGGTCGCGGGCGGTGCGCTTGAGCTGCTGGGCGACGGAGGTCTCCAGATAGACGACGCGCCCGCCGGCGCACAGGTCCGCGCGATTGCGCGCGTCCAGGACCGCCCCGCCCCCGGTGGCCAGCACCACGCCGTCCCGGCGCGTCAGCTCCTCGAGCACGGCCCGCTCGCGGACGCGGAAGCCCGCCTCGCCCTCGAGATCGAAGATCAGGGCGACGTCGGCCCCGGTACGCGCCTCGATCTCGCGATCGCTGTCGTGGAAGGGGAGCCCGAGGGTGCGCGCAAGCGCCCGTCCGATCGTCGTCTTCCCGGCGCCCATCGGCCCGACCAGGAACAGATTGGACCCCTTGCCCATCCCGAACATATGCCAGAAAGACGGCGGGGCTGCAAGGCTTACGCGCCCCGGGGCCGGGACGTACGGAGGGCGGGAACCGCCCGGCGGGCGCCCCGCCCGGGGGCGCCCGCCGGTTCGCCCGCGTCTTATTGCCCCGCGGTACCGACGGTGTTGAAGCGGCTCTGATCGACCCGCAGGACGTCCTTCATGATCTTGGGCGTCACGAACACCAGCAGCTCGGAGCGGTTGTTGGTCTTCTGCGTGTTGCGGAAGAAGAACCCGAGCCCCGGAATGTCGCCCAGGATCGGCACGCTGTTCTTCTGGCGCTTGTCGGTGTGCTGATAGATGCCGCCCAGCACCACCGTCTCCCCGTCGTCGACCAGGACCTGGGTCTGGACGTTGTTGGTGTCGATGCTCGGCACCCCGAAGAATACCTGACCGACGCTGTCCTTGTTGACCTCGAGATCCATGATGATGCGGTTGTCCGGCGTGATGTGCGGCGTCACCTTGAGACTCAGCACCGCCTTCTTGAACTGGACGGAGGTGGCGCCGCTCGAGGTCGCCTGCTGGTAGGGGATCTCCACGCCCTGCTCGATGGTCGCCGCCATGTCGTTGGCGGTGATCACCCGCGGGCTGGAGACCACCTCGCCCTGTCCCTCGGCCTGCATCGAGGAGAGCTGGAGCTGCAGCAGATGGCTGCCGATGCGCCCGACGGCGATGCCCAGGGCTGCGGTCGGACTGGTCACCGGGAGGGAGGTGATCAGGCCTTCGTTGCCGCTGCCCGCCGGGACCTCGAAGCCGGTGGTACCGTTGAAGTTCGTGTCGCCGGGCAACTGGCCGCCCACCGCGTAGAAGCTTCCGTTGTTCCCAAACCGGGTCGCGCGACTCAGGCCGAACTTGGTGCCGAGGTCACGGCTCCAGTCGTTGTTGGCGATCACGATGCGCGAGTCGATGAGGACCTGGCGCACCGGGATGTCCAGCGTGCGCACCATCTTGCGGATCTGGGCGAGCCGGGAGGCCGTGTCCTGCACCAGCAGGGTGTTGGTCCGCGGATCGACGGTCACGCTGCCGCGCGCGGACAGGAAGCCCCCGGACTTGGAGCCCTGGCCGGACTGCAGCAGCTTGGCGATGTCCGCGGCCTTGGCGTAATTGACCTGGATGAACTCGGACTGCAGCGGCTCGAGCTTCTGCAACTGCTTCTGGGATTCGGCCTCGAGCTTCTCGCGCGCGGCGATCTCGTCGCTCGGCGCCACCCAGATGACGTTGCCGCTGCGGCGCATGCCCAGCCCCTGGGTCTGGAGGATGATGTCGAGGGCCTGATCCCAGGGCACGTTCTTCAGGCGCAGGGTGAGGCTGCCCTTGACGCTGTCGCTGACGACGATGTTGATACCCGTGAACTGGGCGATGAGCTGCAGTACGGCCCGTGTCTGGATGTTCTGGAAATCGAGCGACAGTCGCTGGCCGGTGTACTTGAACTTGGCCTTGGCGTTGGCCTCCTTCTGCGCGGCGGTCACCGGCTTGACCTCGATGGTGAGCTTGTCGCCCGACTGGTAGGCCATGTCCTCGTATTGGCCGTGGGCGGCGATGGCCATGCGCACGCCGTCGCCCATGGGATAGGTGTCCACGTGGGTCACCGGGGTCGCGAAATCGGTCACGTCGAGGCGCTGCTGCAGCCGCGCGGGCAGATTGGCATTCATGAAGTCGACATAGATCTTCTTGCCCTCCTCGTGCAGGTTCCACGACACCGCCGAATCCGACAGGTCCACGGTGATCACCGCCTGCCCCGCCGCGCCGCGGCGGAAATCCACCCCGGTGACGCCCGGCTGCGAACCCGCCGCGGCGCCCGCAGGCGGCGCGGAGGTCGCCGACGCGGAGACGCCTACCGGGCCGGCCAATGCCGCCCCCAGGGTCACGTAGACCTTCGTCCCGTCGACGCGCACGTGATAGGGGACCAGCTTCGCGAGGTTGAGCACCACGCGGGTACGCCCGTCGGCCTGCGCGGTGGCGATGCTGCGCGCCACCCCGATGCCGATCGCCTGCGTCTTCTGCGCCAGTGCGTTTCGCGTGTCCGGGAGATCGAGGGCGATGCGCGCGGGACGGTCGGTGGTGAAGCCCACCGGTTCCGGGGCCGGCTGCGCGAGGGTCAGCACCACCTGCACGCCGCCCCCGGGGAGGGACGAGAACCCGACCTTCTGCAACGCGTTGGCGGCGAGCGCCGGTGCCGCATAGGCGGTAGCGGCGAACACGCCCACGGCGGCCAGCGCGAGCAGCCGCGCAAACCGGTGTCCGCCGCCTTCCGATGCCCCGGCCGCCCGCACCCGGCCACCTGCGGCGCGGATTGTCTGTAGAAACGTCATCGCAGTGCTCCCCGTGGGATGTCCTACTTCAGTGCCAGCGAGGCCGGGCGTTTCATCCAGCCTCCCATTCCGTCGGGCACGATCTCGATCAGGCTCACCTTGCCCTCGGCGATCTTCACGACCTTTCCGTAATTCTGGCCCATGTAGCTGCCGTCCTGAACCGGATAGATCGTCCCGTCGGGCGCGCGGACCAGGGCCCAGACGCTGCCGCCCTTGTCGATGGTCCCGACCATACGCAGCGTGTCGAGCGGGAACGCCTCGAGCGGGCCGCGCGGGCGCTTCGTGTCCGGGTGCAACTTGCTGTTGCCGCTCACCTTGACCTTGGCCGGACCGCCGAGGCGCGACGGCGAGAACGGGTCGCGCAGATCGAAGGCGCTGTAGGTGAATTTGCGGTACGGCTTGACGGTGGGCAGCGGGGAGATGCGCCCGCCGCGGCGCGCCTCGACCTGCTGCACCCAGGCGTGCAGATCCGACATGCGATCGCCGCCGCAGCCGCCCAGCAGCAGCGCGAGGGCGATGAGCGCGGTGGTGGTTCCGATCCCTCGACCGGCGGCGCTGCGCGCGTTCATCGCCCCCCCTCCCCGTCCTCGAGGTAACGATAGGTCTTGGCCGTCAGATCCATCACCAGCTTCCCACCCTTGTCCTGAGGCTTGATCGAGATGTCGTGCAGGGTCACGATCCTGGACAGCGCCGCGACGCCGCTGACGAATTTCCCGAACTCGTGATAGTCCCCCGTAACCTCGATGCGGATGGGCAACTCGGCGTAGAAATCCTTGCGGATCTCGGGCTCCGGCTTGAACAGGCGGAACTCGAGGCCGCTTGCGAGCCCGGTCTGGGAGATGTCGACCAGCAGATCCGGGACCTCGGTCTTGCTCGGAAGCTGGCGCAGCATCGCCCCGAACGACTTGCGCATCTCGGCGAGCTGCTTCTCGTACGCCTTGAGGTTCGCCGCCTTGCGCTGCTTGCCCTCGAAGATCTGCTTGAGCGACACCTCTTTCTGGCGCGCCTGCTGGAGCTGTGCCCACTGACCGCTCAGGTCGAACCAGTAACCGGCGAACAGCACCGCGACCGCGACCACCGCGACGGCCACGCCCTTGACCGGCCAGGGCCAGCTGCCGGCGTTGTTGATGTCGAGATCGAGATCCTTCAGGTCCGCGAGATTCACCGCCCGACCCTCCGACTGGCGCGCTTGCCGGCATCCTCGTTCTTCGGCATCACCTCGCTGACCTGCAGGGTGAAGTCACTCACGCGCCCCTCGGGCGTTGCGTGCGTGCGAATCACATCCAGGCGCGGGTTCGTCAGCCACCGGGTCGCGTCGAGCCGGCGCATGTACTCCGAGACGCGCGCGTTGGACTGCGCGACGCCCTGCAGCGTCAACGCGTCGCCGTGCTGGGCGACCGATTTCAGGTAGACGCCGTTCGGCAGCGTGGTCACCAGCTCCTGGAACAGGTGCACCACCTCGGGACGGCTGTGCTGCAGGCGCTGGATGATCTCCATGCGGGCCAGGAGCTTCTTCTTGGTCGACTCCAGGTCCTTGATCTTGTGGATCCTGTGATCGAGCATCGCGATCTGCTGCTGCAGATACTGGTTGCGGCTGTTCTGATAGGAGATCATGCTGCTCACCTGCATGTGCGCCAGCAGCACGATGAGACCGGCGAGCACCGCGCCGCCCGCCAGGGCGATGATGAACTCGCGCTGGCGCTCCTTGCGCAGCTCCTCCCGCCAGGGCAGCAGATTGATGCGTGCCATATCAGTCGAAGCTCCGCATGGCGAGCCCGCAGGCGATCATCAGGGCCGGGGCGTCGTTGGCCAGCGACTGCGGATTCACCCGCGAGGCCAGGGTCATATTGGCGAAGGGATTGGCCACCGTCGTCGGGGTTCCAACCTGCTCCTCGATGAGTTCCTCCACCCCCGGGATCGAGGCGCTGCCGCCCGCGAGCACGATATGATCGACGTGGCTGTGCTGGCTGGAGGAGAAGAAGAACTGCAGCGAGCGGCTGACCTGCTGCGCCATGGCGTCCTTGAAGGGATCGAGCACCTCGGTCACGTAGTTGTCCGGCAGCCCGCCCTGCTTCTTCGCCTGCCCCGCCTCTTCGTAAGAGAGTCCGTAACGGCGCATGATCTCCTCCGTAAGCTGCTTGCCGCCGAACACCTGCTCGCGGGTGTAGATGATCTTGTGGTCGTGCAGGACGTTGAGGGTCGTCATCGTGGCGCCGACGTCGAGCACCGCGATGGTCTTCTCGGCCCCGGCATCGGGCATCTGCTCGGCGATCAGCGCGAAGGCGTTCTCCATCGCGAACCCCTCCACGTCCACCACCTTGGCGGTCAGCCCGGCGATCTCCAGCGCCGCGACGCGGGTCTCGACGTTCTCGCTGCGCGAGGCGGCGAGGAGGACGTCGACCTGCTGGGGGTTCTTCTCGTTGGGCCCGAGGACCTCGAAATCGAGATTGATCTCTTCGAGCGGATAGGGGATGTACTGATCCGCCTCGAGCTGCACCCGGCTCTCCTGCTCGTCCGGCCCGAGCCCGGCCTCGAGTTGCACGACCTTGGTGATCACCGCGGAGCCCGCCACCGCGACGGCGACGTTTTTCAGGCGGGTGCGCGACTTCTCCACGGCGCGGCGCACCGATTCGCCCACCGCCTCGACGTCGGCGATGCTCTTCTCCACCACGGCGTTCTGGGAGAGCGGAACCACCGCGTAGCTCTCGACGCGGTAGCGCGAGCCGTCGCGGCCCAGTTCAAGCAGCTTGACGGCCGTGCTGCTGATATCGATCCCCAGGAGGGGCGGTCGTTTCCCTTTGAACCCCAGCACGGTTTTTTATATCCTTTTGAAGGCGTTAGCTCGCAAGGCGAGCCACGCATCCGAAATTACAACCCAGAGACAACCCGGTGTCAACGAAAAGCTTAGCGGCACGGCCATCCTCCGGTTTAACTCGATTCTTCGGTTTCGGCGCAGGCCCTTCCATGAATCCCATCACAGCTTCCCGCCTGCCCGCCGGTCCCCGATGAGGTATCTGCTCAAGGCGTTGCGTCTCCTTATCGGCATCGCCTTCGCGGGCTTTACGGCCGCGATCGTGACGCTGTTCGCACTCTACCTGTATCTCGAGCCGCAGCTCCCGTCGGTCGCGCGCCTGCGCGAGGTCCGGCTGCAGGTCCCGCTGCGCGTCTACGCCGCGGACGGGGGCCTGATCGGCGAATTCGGCGAGAAGCGCCGCATCCCGGTCCGCTACGAGGACCTCCCGCCGCTGGTCATACACGCCTTCCTGGCGGCGGAGGACGACCGCTTCTTCGAGCACCCCGGCGTCGACTACCACGGGATCCTGCGCGCGGCCTACGAACTCGCGCGTACCGGCCACAAGTCCCAGGGCGGCAGCACCATCACCATGCAGGTCGCCCGCAATTTCTTCCTCACCCGCGAGAAGACCTTCACCCGCAAGCTCAAGGAGATCTTTCTCGCCCTGCGGATCAACCGCGAGCTGACCAAGCAGGAGGTCCTCGACCTCTACCTCAACAAGATCTACCTCGGCAACCGCGCCTACGGCGTCGCCGCCGCCGCCCAGGTCTATTACGGCCGCGGTCTCGATCGGTTGAGCCTCGCCCAGATCGCCATGATCGCGGGCCTGCCCAAGGCCCCGTCGCGCGACAATCCGGTCGCCGACCCGGCGCGGGCGAAGGCGCGCCGCGGCTACGTTTTGGGCCGCATGCTCGCATTGGGTTATATCGACCGCTCCGCGTACGCGCGGGCCATGGCCGAGCCGGTCACCGCGGGACTGCACACCCTGACGGTGGCCGCGCCGGCCCCGTATCTGGCGGAGCTGGTGCGCGGCGAGATGGTCGCGCGTTTCGGCGCGCGGGCCTACACCGCCGGCTATCGGGTCTACACCACGCTGCAATCCGGGCTGCAGCGCGACGCCGTGGCCGCGCTGCGCGCGGGCCTGACCGCCTACGACCGGCGCCACGGCTACCGCGGCCCGGTGCGCACGCTCCCGGCCGCTGCGCTGCACGACCGCGCCCGGCTCGACGCGGCCCTGGACGCCCTGCCCGCCACCGCCGGCCTGCACCCGGCGGTGGTGACCGCCGTGCATGCGCGCAGCGTGGAGGTGGATCTCGGAGCGGGCCGCAGCGTCGTCGTCGACTGGGCCGGACTATCCTGGGCGCGGCGCTATATCGATCCCGACCGCACCGGACCCGCCCCGGCGCGCGCGGACGAGGTCGTGCACGCGGGCGATGTCGTCTACCTCCAACAGAGTGCGAAGACCTGGCGGCTCGCACAGGTGCCGGCGGTGCAGGGGGCGCTGGTCGCGGTGGACCCGCGCGACGGGGCGATCCGGGCGCTGGCGGGCGGGTTCGACTACTACCGCAGCAAGTTCAACCGCGCCGTTCAGGCCGAGCGCCAGCCGGGTTCGAGCTTCAAGCCCTTCATCTACTCGGCGGCCCTGCACAAGGGCTACACCGCCGCGACGCTCATCAACGACGCGCCGCTGGTATTCAACGACCCCGCCCTGGAGAACCTCTGGCGCCCGGAGAACTACAGCGGCCGCTTCCACGGTCCGACCCGCCTGCGCGAGGGGCTGGTCCATTCGCGCAACCTGGTTTCCATCCGCCTGCTGCGGGCCATCGGCATCGGCTACGCCGCGGATTACGCGCGCCGCTTCGGCTTCGATCCCGCGCGGCTGCCGCACAATCTGTCCCTGGCGCTCGGCAGCACCAGCGTCACCCCCCTGCAGATGGCACGCGCCTACTCCGTGTTCGCCAACGGCGGCTTCCTGATCAAACCGTACTTCATCGACCGCATCGTCGACGGGACCGGAAAGGTCGTCTTCCAGGCCCACCCGCCCGCGGCCTGCGCGGACTGCACCGCACCGCCCCCGACGGCGGGCGCCGCGCCCGCACCCCGTGCCCCGCGCGTCCTCTCGGCGGCCAACGACTACCTCATGGTGTCGATGATGCGCGACGTCATCCGCCGCGGGACCGGCCGGCGCGCGCGCGTGCTCAAGCGCACAGACCTGGCGGGCAAGACCGGTACGACCAACGACCAGCGCGATGCCTGGTTCTGCGGATTCAACCCCGACCTCACCACCGTCGTCTGGGTCGGGTACGACCAGCCCGCGCCGCTCGGGCGCGGCGAGACCGGTGCACGTGCGGCCCTGCCGATCTGGATCCGCTTCATGGGCGCCGCGCTGCGCGGGGTCCCGCAGCGCCGGATCCCGCAACCCCCCGGGATCGTCACGGTACGCATCGACCGCACCACGGGGCGGCCGACCGCGCCCGGAAACCCCGGCGCGATCTTCGAGATCTTCCGCGCCGGCGAGGCCCCGCGCACCGCCCCCACGCCGGCGCGCGGGGGTCGGGATAAGCGGCCGGCGCCGTTGTTCTGACCCCGCCGGCCGCGCCCGGCGCCCCACCGCCACCCCGGCATCCACGCGCCCGGCGGCGGGGCATCCGGGCTGGCGTAGCGCGCACCCCGGCCGCTACACTGTACGCGGTCGCGCCCGAAGGCGCCGCCCACCCGATGGGGATGCGTGAAGACCCGTGTCGAGCCGGGATTCGAGCAGAGACCAGCAGATGCGCCGGCGCATCGCCGCGGAGGCGGCGCGCATCATGGCCGAGCAGGGCATCGACGACTTCCTCGCCGCCAAGCGCAAGGCCGCCCAGCGCCTCGGCGCCCCCGAGACGCGCAACCTCCCCCGCAACGTCGAGATCGAGCGCGAATTGGCCGCCTACCAGCGCCTGTTCCAGTCGGCCACGCAACCCCGGCACCTGCGCCGGTTACGCGAGCGGGCGTGCGAGGCGATGGAGTTCTTCGCGCGCTTCAACAGCCGCCTCGTCGGCTCGGTCCTGAGCGGCACCGCCGGCGCGCACTCCGACATCAACCTGCACCTGTTCGCCGACACCCCCGAAGAGGTGGTGCTGTTCCTGCTCGAGGAGCGGATCCCGTTCGAGCGCGGCGAGCGCCGGCTGCGGGTCGGACGCGACCAGAGCGCGGTGTTCCCGGTGTTCCGTTTTCTCGCCGGGGATACCCCGATCGACCTGACCGTGTTTCCGGTCAACGGGATCCGCCAGGCGCCGTGCAGCCCGGTCGACGGTCGCCCGATGCGACGCGCCTCGCTGGAGGCGGTGACGCAGCTCCTGGCCGAGCCGGCCTGAGGCCCGACCCCGCCGTCCGGACCCCGCCGCTCAGTCGCCGGATTCGGCCGCGCGCAGGCGTACCAGATCCGCCTGCACCGCCTGGGCGGAGCCGCTGAAGGAACGCGACTCCGCTTCGGTCAGCGGCAGGGCGATCACCCGCTCCATGCCGCCGCGCCCGACCACGCAGGGCACGCCCATGGCGACGTCCCCGAGCCCGTACTCCCCGTCCAGCACCGCGACGCAGGGCAGCACGCGCTTGCGGTCGTAGACCACCGCGTCGACCATCGCGGCGATGGCCGCCGCCGGGGAATCGTTCGCGCTGCTGGTCTTCTTGAGCGCGAGGATCTCCGCCCCGCCGTGGCGGGTACGCGTGGTGATGCGCTCGATCGCCTCCGGCGAGAGGAAGTGCTCGATCGGTATGCCGTGGATCGTCGAGAAGCGCGGCATCGGCACCATGCTGTCGCCGTGCCCGCCGAGCACCATGGCGGTAACGTCCTTGACGGAGATGCCGGACTCGCGGGCGATGAAGTGCGCCATGCGCGCGGCGTCGAGCACCCCGGAGAGGCCGAACACGCGGCTGCGCTCCCAGCCTGTGCGCCGCCAGGCCTCGTAGGTCATGATGTCGACCGGGTTGCTGACGACGACGATGATCGCCTGCGGCGCGAGCCGCAGCACGTCGTCGACGACGCCGCGCACGATGGCGGCATTGGTGTCGAGCAGGTCCGAGCGCGACATCCCCGGCTTGCGCGGCAGGCCGGCGGTGATCACCACCAGGCCGGAGCCGGCCGCCGCCTCCGGGGCCGTCCCGCCGCTTACCCGGGTGTCGAAACGGAACAGCGGGGCCGTCTCCTGGATGTCCAGGGCCACCCCTTCGGCGATCCCCTCACGCACGTCGAGGAGCACGAGTTCGCGGCACATCTCCTGCTGCGCCAGGATCTGCGCCGTCGACTCGCCGACGCGCCCGGCCCCGACGATCGTGATCTTGTCCACCGCCCTCTCCCGCGACCGGCCGGCCGCCGCCTGCGACTCAGGAGCCGGTCGCCTTCAAGACGGGATAATGCCGCGGATAGCCCACGCGCGCCACCCCGGCCTCCACCGCCGCCTGCGCGACGGCCGGGGCGACGTGGTCGATCAGACGCGGGTCCACCGGCTTGGGGAGGATATAGTCAGGCCCGTAGGCGAGCGCCTCCAGGCCGTAGGCCTGCAGGACCGCCTGCGGCACCGGCTCGTGCGCGAGTTCGCGCAACGCATGCACGGCCGCGATCTGCATGCCCTGGGTGACGCTGCGCGCGCGTACGTCCAGGGCCCCGCGCATGATGTAGGGGAAGCCGAGGACGTTGTTCACCTGGTTGGGATAGTCGCTGCGCCCGGTCGCCATGACGATATCGTCGCGCACCGCGTGGGCGGCGTCGGGATCGATCTCCGGGTCCGGGTTCGCCAGCGCGAAGACCACCGGCCGGGCCGCCATCGCCGCAACCATCGCCGGGCTCACCAGCCCGCCGCCGGACACGCCGATGAACACGTCGGCGCCGTCCATCGCCTCGGCGAGCGTGCGCCGGTCGGTATCCGCCGCCAGCGCCCACTTGTGCGGGTTGAGGTCCTCGCGTCCGACGTGGAGCACGCCCTTGCGGTCCACCATGAGGATGTGATCCTTCTTGGCCCCGAGGGCGATCAGCAGCCGCATCGAGGCGATACCCGCGGCGCCGGCGCCGAGACAGACGATGCGTGCATCCTCCAGGCGCTTTTCCTGCAGCTCGAGGGCGTTGAGCAGACCGGCGGCGACGATGATCGCGGTTCCGTGCTGATCGTCGTGGAAGACCGGGATGTCGAGCTGCTCGATGAGTGCCTGCTCGATCTCGAAGCACTGCGGGGCGGCGATGTCCTCGAGGTTGATGCCGCCGAAGGTCGGCGCGATGCGCACGACGGTGTCGATGAAGGCCTGCGGCGTGTCCGCGTCGACCTCGATGTCGAAGACGTCGAGGTCGGCGAACACCTTGAACAGCACCGCCTTGCCCTCCATCACCGGCTTGGCGGCGAGCGGGCCCACGCCCCCGAGGCCGAGCACCGCGCTGCCGTTGGTGATGACCGCGACGAGATTGCCCTTGGCCGTGTAGCGGAACGCCCGCTCCGGATCCTCGACGATGGCGCGCACCGGCGCGGCCACGCCCGGCGTGTAGGCCAGGCGCAGGTCGTCGCGCGTCGTGCACGGCTTGGTCACCGAGATGCCGATCTTCCCGGGGCGGGGTTCGGCATGATAGCGCAGGGCCTCGGACTTCAATCGCTCTTCGTTCATCGATCGACTCGCATTGCGTCAGCAACAAGGGGGCGGCGGGGCCGCCGTGCCGCGCGCCTGCCTCTGCGCGGCGCGTTCACGGCGACGGCACGAGGGCCGTGGGGTAGCGCACCCGCAGAAAGCGCCCTCCGCGGTAGCCGTGGATCCAGCCGCGCACGAGGACCTCGCGGCCGGTCAGGGCCTCGAGATCGTGCCCGACGAAATAGATCAGATCCGCGCGCGCGATGCGCACCGCCAGGCGCCCGTCGAGATCCAGCCAGACCGAGCGCCGCGTGCGCCGCACCCGCACCACGCGCCCGGTGACCAGATGAAAACCGCGGGCGTGCGCCGGCAGGCGCCCCGCGGCGACCGGGCGGTAGGCAGGCAGTGCCCACACGCCGCGGCCCGCGCGGCGGGCGCCGGCCTCGGCGGCGGCGTAGCACCCGACGTGCCAGAGGTTCGGCGGCACCACCAGCGCGGTGCCCAGCCCCGCCGCGAGCAACCGCCCCTCCAGCGACTGTCCGTTGTCGAGAAACGCGTGCGCCAGGAGCCGGCCGTAGCGATCCCGCCGCTCGCGATCGAAGCGCAGTTGCAGGCGATAGCCGTGGCGCTCGAGCAGCGTGCGCAGCCGGGTGCGCGCGGCCACCGCCAGCGGCTGCGGCGGACCCCCGTCGGGGTGCAGCTCGGGGGTGTCGATTCCGATCAGGCGCAGCCTGGCGCCGTCGGCCAGGCGCACCGTGTCCCCGTCGTAAACGTAGGTGACGCGTACGCGCGCGTCGACGCGATCGAGGCCGCAACCGGGCGCCGACGCGGCCGCGGCGCGGCCGGCGGAGAGCGCGACGGCGAGGCCCAAAACGAAAAGGACGCCCGGCGCGGGCGTCCCTGGGCCGTGCGCCCGGCACCGGGACGCACCCGTCACGCCGGGCCCTTCGACAGCGGCGGCGGGATCCGCCGCGGGCGAGGCGCCGCGGGGCACGGCTCAGGCGTTCTTGATCCCATACTTGCGGCGGAACTTGTCCACGCGCCCGGCGGTGTCGACGATCTTCTGCTTGCCCGTATAGAACGGGTGGCACTGCGAGCAGATCTCGATGTGCAGGTCCTTGGCGGCGGTGGACCGCGTCGTGAAACGGTTGCCGCAACTGCAGGTCACGGTGATCTCGCGGTAGGCGGGGTGGATGTCGGGCTTCATCGATCAGATCCCTCGGCGGGTCGCGGCCGTCGCGATCGCGAAAAGGAGACGGATGTTACTTCAAAGCGCCGGGGGCCTCAAGTCCGCCCCGATGCGTGTCAACCGCGCCGCCGTCCGCCGGGAAAGGCGAGGACCTTGGCCACCCGCGGCGGTTCCGCGGCGGGTGCGCACGCCCGGCCCCGGCCGATTTCCGACAGCCGCTGCAGATGGTCGAGCAGGCCGCCGTCGCGCACCACCGACTCCCACATCATGCCGTGGATCCGCTGGCAGGCGACCAGCGGGTTGCGGGTCGTGCGCCGTACCTGATCGATCCGCCACTGAAGGCCGCGCAGGCGCCGCTGCCGATCCTCGGGGGCACGCCGGATCGCCGCATCGAGTACGGCGGCACGCTCGGCCTCGAACCCCTGCGGATCGTTGCGCGCCAGGGCCGCCCAACGCTCGAAGTCGAACCCATGGACCGCGGGCTTGACCATTCGTACGCCTCCTGCCGACCGCCCGGGTCCGTCCGGACACATTGTTGTTGATCCGGTTTTTGACAGGATACCACAGGGGGGCCCGCGCGCCCGAGACCGGTGCGCGCACCCCCGCGAAAAGTCGCCGAACAAAAACAGCGACTTATATGGGCCCTCCAGGGCATCGCCGACCGGTTGACGCTAACGGATTGAATGACCGGAAAATTATCCTTATCCACAAAATCTGTGGATAACGTTGTGGAAGAAATGGGGTCAAGAACTCCAACGCCAGGGCCCGTCTGGAAGTTTTACAAATCGATGACAAAATGTTCGCTATAGACGTTGTTTGAAAACAATGTGTTACAAAAAACCCGCGAGAATTCGGCGATTACGGGCGACGGGCGGGCACCGCCGGGCCCGGGGCACCGCGGGTGTGCATAAACCGCGCCGCCCGGGCGCGCGCTCAGACCGGCTCGACGCGCAGGATCCAGTCCAGGCGCAGGCGCCGCTCCCCCCCGTGGGCGTCCCGCGCGAGGAGGAACTCGCATCCGGCACGGCTCTGCAGGTCGAACGGGCGCAGCGACTCGAGGTGCCGCTCGCCGTCGGGCCCGCGCCACAGCACCCGCAGCCGCTCGCGGTGTAGTACGGCCACCTCGAGCCGGGAATGGAGCGCACAAGGCACCGGAACGTAATCGCCGCCCATGACTCACCCTCGCACCGGCCTACTCGTCGTCGCGGCGCACCCGCAGGGAAGCGATCCGGCCGGCCGCATCGATCGCCACGGAGAAGTCGATGGGACGGCAGCACACGGGGCAGTCCTCGACGTAGTCCTGATCCCCGGCACTGCAATCGACCGTGGTGGTGAACGGCTCGCCGCAATAGGGACAGTCAACCCGTACCGGTTCGATCCCGTTCACCGCTCTCCTCCGGCAGGAAACGCTCGAGGATCTCGTTGAGAAAGCGCGCCCCGCGGGCGCTCGCGCGCACCGACTCCGGGCCGAGGTCCAGGAGACCGAGGGCGGCGAGCGCCTCGAGCCGCGGGCGCAGGGTCTCGAAGGCGAGCCCGGTGCGCGCCGTGAACTGCGCCGGGGCGAAGCCGTCCGTGAGCCGCAGGGCATTGAGGAGGAACTCGAACGCCAGCTCCGCCCCGCGCGGGCGCGCCTCCCCGGCCACGCGTGCCGGTGTGCCCGCCGCCTCGAGGTAGCGCGCCGGGCGCGCCTGCTTCCAGCGGCGCACCACCCCGGCTTCGGCCGCCCCGGTGATCTTGGCGTGCGCCCCCGCGCCGATCCCGAGGTAGTCGCCGAACTCCCAGTAGTTGCGGTTGTGGCGGCACTCCCCGCCGGGGTGCGCATAGGCGGAGACTTCGTAGCGGCGATAGCCGTGCGCGGCGAGGATCTCCGCGCCCGTGCACTGCATGCGCCAAGTCGTCTCGTCCCCGGGCAGCGGCGGCGGATGGCGGTGGAACGGCGTGCCGGGCTCGAGCGTGAGTTGATAGAGCGAGACGTGGTCCGGCTCCAGCGCACAGGCCGTCGTCACGTCGTCGCGGGCCTGGCCCCGACTCTGCCCCGGGAGCCCGTACATGAGGTCGAGGTTCAGGCGGACGAACCCCGCCCGGTGCGCCTCCTCGACGGCGGCGAGGGCCTGGGCGCGGTCGTGAATACGGCCGATGCGCCCGAGCAGGTCGGCCTGAAAGCTCTGCACGCCGATGGACAGCCGGTTGACGCCGGCCGCACGCAACTCGGCGAAGCGCCCGCGCTCGACCGTCCCCGGATTGGCCTCCAGGGTCACCTCGGGCGCAAAGGGATGCGGAAAGCGGGCGCGGACCCCCTCCAGCAGCCGCGCCACCGCCGCGGCGGTGAACAGGCTCGGCGTCCCGCCGCCCAGGAACACGGCGATCAGGGGGCGCCCGGTCAGTGCCGTGCCCGCCTCGACAAGGTCGGCGTCGAGATCGGCGAGCAGCGCGTCCACGTAGGCACGCTCCGGTACGGCGCCGCGCAGCGGGTGCGAATTGAAGTCGCAGTACGGGCACTTGCGCACGCACCAGGGCAGGTGCACGTAGAGGGCGAGCGGCGGCGGGGGCGATGCGGTTACGGACACGGACTCCTCCCGGAGCGGAGCGCGAGACAAACCGCCCGGCACGCGCGGCGCCGCGGGTCTCCGCCCGCCCCTGCCCGGCAGTATAGGCGGGCCGGGGCGGGGCGTCCTCAGTGCGGGGCGGCCGCCGCCTTGCGCCGCCAGTAGGCCGCGCGCTTGGGATCCGGGGCGAGCCCGAGGAGGCCGCGGTCGTAGATGTGCGCGAGGGCCGCCATCGCGTGGCGGTTGCCGCCGTCGGCCGCCGCCCGCAGCCAGTGCAGCGCCAGGGCGGGATTGCGGGGGACGTCCCAGGCGCCGCTCTCGTAGCGCAGGCCGAGTTCGTACTGGGCGCGCGGATCGCCGGCCTTCGCTTTGCGCTCGAGGACCTCCGCCGACTGCTGGTAGGTGAGCGTGCTCTCCTTGCCCGCCTCCTCGATCAGGTGCAGCAGCTTGACCGCATCCGACTGGCCCTGGGCGGCGGCCCGGCTGAGCCAGTCGGTGCTGCGTCCGGCGTCGCGCGGGACCCCGTAGCCCTCGTGGTACATGCGCCCGAGTTCGTACTGCGCCTGCGCGTTGCCCTGGCGCGCCGCGAGCGTCAGCCAGTGCGCGGCCGCGCGGGGATCGCGGGCGACGCCGCGACCGGCGAGCAGGGCCTCGCCGAGGCGAAGCTGCGCCTGGGCGTTACCGGCGCGCGCCGCGCGCCGCCACCAGTACACCGCGTGTGCGGGGTCGCGCGGTACCCCGAGCCCTTCCGCATAGAGTTCGCCGAGCCGGTATTGCGCATAGGGCTGACCGTCGCGCGCCGCGCGCCGCAGCCAATAGGCGGCGCGGCCCGGATCGCGGCGCAGCCCGTAGCGCCCCTCGAGATAGGCCAGGCCGAGCAGCAGTTGCGCGCCGGTGTTCTCGTCGCGCGCCGCGGCGCGGATCGCCGCCAGGTCGGCCGGTTCCGTCTGCGGTCCGCCGGCGGCCGCGGCCCGCGGGGCGAGGCCCACGGCGGCGGCGAGCACGGCGGCGGCGAGCACGGCGGCGGCCGCTCCGGCCCCCGAAGATCGACGCGCGCTCACGGCGCCGCCCCGCGGCCGAGCGCCGCGACCAGGGCGCGCAACGCCTGCCCCCGGTGGCTGAGACGGTTCTTGCGCTCGGCGTCGAGTTCGGCCGCCGAACAGCCCTCGGCCGGAACGAAGAAGACGGGGTCGTAGCCGAACCCGTTGGCGCCGACGGGTGCCTCGAGGATGCGGCCCTCCCAGGTCCCCTGGCAGATCAGCGGGGTGGGATCCTCGGCGTGACGCAGGCGCACCAGTACGCACTGGAAACGCGCCGTACGCTGCGCCGGCTCCACGCCCCGCAATGCCTCCAGGAGCTTCTCGAGGTTGGCGCGGTCGCCGGCGCCGGGACCGGCGTAGCGCGCGGAACGGATGCCCGGCGCGCCGCCGAGCACGTCGACCTCCAGTCCCGAATCGTCGGCGATCGCCGGGCACCCGGTGTGCCGGGCGGCGTTGCGCGCCTTGAGAATGGCGTTCTCCACGAAGGTCAGGCCGGTTTCCTCGACCTCCGGCACGTCGAACTGCGCCTGCGGCACGACGGCCAGATCGAGGCCGGCGAGCAGCTCGTTGAACTCGCGCACCTTGCCCGCGTTGTTGCTCGCCAGTACCAGCGTGCGCGCCGCGCCGCCGGCCTGCGCACCGCTCCGCGCTCCGGGCTCAGTCACCGGCGAGCGCCTCGCGTTGCAGTTCCATGAGCCGCGCGGTGCCGCGCCGGGCGAGGTCCAGCATGGCGAGCAGCTCCTCCATGCGGAAGGCGTGCCCCTCGGCCGTGCCCTGCACCTCGATGAAGGCGCCGGCATCGTTCATGACGACGTTCATGTCCGTCTCCGCGCGGCAATCCTCGGCATAGTCGAGATCGAGCACCGGGACCCCGTCGACGATGCCCACCGACACCGCGGCGACCATGCCGTGGATCGGGTCGCGCACCGCGCGCGGGCCGCGCATCAGCGTGCCCACCGCGTCCACCAGCGCGACGTAGGCGCCGGTGATCGCCGCGGTCCGGGTCCCGCCGTCGGCCTGGAGGACATCGCAGTCGAGGGTGACGGTGCGCTCGCCGAGCGCCGCCGGGTCCACCGCCGCCCGCAGGGCGCGCCCGATCAGACGCTGGATCTCGAGGGTGCGTCCACCCTGGCGTCCGCGCGCCGCCTCACGCGGGGTACGCTCGCCGGTGGCGCGCGGGAGCATCCCGTACTCGGCCGTGACCCAGCCGCGACCCTTCCCGCGCAGGAACCCCGGGGCGCGGTCGCTCACGCTCGCGGTACAGAGCACGCGCGTGTCGCCGAATTCGACCAGCACCGAGCCCTCGGCGTGGCGGGTGTAGTGGCGGGTCAGACGCACCGGGCGCATCTCGTCGGCGGCACGACCGCTGGGGCGCATGGAACCTCCGGAGGAATCGGCGACGGGGCGGCTATCTTACCGCATCACGCCGGGACGCGACGCGCGCGACGCCGCGTCCCGGCGCCTGGGAGCCTGTCGGACCTGGGGACCCACCGGGAGAACCGTCGGACTTGGGTGTCCGCAGCGAGGCGGCGGGAGGTCGGGCGCGGTCTTCCGATCGTTTGACTGGAGGATGATGGTCGCTGTTGAACGGAAACGATCGGAAAAATGGGCCGATCTCCCACCGTCCAGAAGAACAAGCCTACGCCCGACGGGCCCCCAAGGCGAGGATGCTCACGTTATCGCTGCGGGGGTGCGCCGCCGCGACCGCGGCGTGAGCAAGGGCGTCGATCCCTGCCTGCAGGGGAGCGGCCGCACGCAGGCCCGCCAGGAGGCGCTCCTGCGGCAGGACCAGGAGCCCGTCGGAGCACAGCACGAGCAGGTCGCCGGACGCGAGCGCCACGCCGCCGCCCGCCTGCACCGGTCCCGGGCCTGCGCCGCCCAAGGCGCGGGTGACGACGTGGCGCAAGGGGTGTGTGCGCCGCGCCGCCGCGTCGATCGCCCCTTCGCGGTACAGGTCCTCGGCGGCATTGTGGTCGCGCGTGTGTTCCGCCCCGCCGCCGGCACGGATCCAATACAGGCGGCTGTCGCCGACGTGCGCCCAGTGGGCGCGCCCGCCTTCGACCACCGCCGCGACGCAGGTCGTGTGCGGGTCCACCGGCGGGCGCTCGCGCCGTCCGGCGGCGACGATCTCCGCGTGGGCGCGCTCGAATGCGGCGCACAGAAAAGCGCCGGGATCCGGCAACGGGCGCGGCGCGGCGCGATAGGCGGCGGTGAGGGTCCGCACCGCGATCTCCGCGGCCAGCTCGCCCCGGGGGTGACCTCCCATCCCGTCGGCGAGGACCAGAAGCACCCCGCCGTCGGCCTCCAGCCAGGCGAGGCGGTCCTGATTGTTCTCGCGATCGCCGCGCAGGCTCGCCTGCGCGATCTCGTAATCCATCGGGCCGCCCCGCTGCGCGGCGCGCCGGCGCCGGCGCCCATTTCCCTGCCTTGGCCGGAAAGATTACCATTGGCGCCCCGGCGGCGCCCTTCGGGCGGGTGCGGCGCGTGCGGACACCACCCGGCGGGGCGAATGCCCCGCCCGCGGAACGGGCGCCCCGGGTCGTCTCCCGGGGCGCCCGGGCCGGCGGAGCCGCGCACGGACATGTGCCGGGCGCGGCGAGAGTCGGGACCGTCCGGGACGGGCTCCGAACCGGATCCCGTCGAGGGTCCCGCGGCGCGCGCGGACACCACCCGGCGGGGCGAATGCCCCGCCCGCGGAACGGGCGCCCCGGATCGTCTCCCGGGGCGCCCGGGCCGGCGGAGCCGCGCACGGACATGTGCCGGGCGCGGCGAGAGTCGGGACCGTCCGGGACGGACGGTCCCGACATTTAAATAGGAGCGCCATCCGTGATCCGAAGCATGACCGGGTTCGCGCGGCACGAAGACCACGGCGCCTTCGGGCTGCTCGCCTGGGAGCTGCGCACCGTCAACCATCGCTATCTGGAGGTGTTCCTGCGGCTTCCGGAGGAGTTCCGCGCGCTCGAGGCCCCGGCGCGCGAGGCGGTCAAACGCTTCCTGCACCGCGGCAAGCTCGACGCCACGCTGCGCTTCGAGGCCGCCCCGGAACTGCGTCCGGAGCTGTCGATCGACCAGGAACTGGCCGAGCGCCTGGCCCGCATCAGCCGTGAGGTCGACGCGTTGCTGTTCAACCCCGCGGCGGTGAACTCGATGGACATCCTGCGCTGGCCCGGTGTGCTGCACGCGACCCGGCCCGACCTCACACCGGCGCACGAACAGGCGCTCCGCCTGCTGGACACCGCGCTCGCGCGGCTCGTCGAGACGCGCGAGCGCGAGGGCGAGCGGCTGCGCGCGGTCATCGCCCAGCGCTGCGACGCGCTCGAGGCGCTGCTGCCGCAGGTGCGGGCACGCCTGCCGCAGGTCCTCGACGGCTACCGCCAACGGCTGCAGCGGCGGCTGGCCGAGTTGCAGGTCAGCGCCGACCCCGGGCGCCTGGAGCAGGAGGTCGCGCTGATGGCGCAGCGTATGGACGTGGATGAGGAACTCGACCGACTCGCCCTGCACGTCACCGAACTGCGCCGGGTGCTGGAACGCGACGAGGCCGTGGGCCGGCGCCTGGACTTCCTGATGCAGGAGTTCAATCGCGAGGCCAACACGCTGGCCTCGAAGTCCGCCGACGGCGAGATCACGGGCATCTGCGTGGAAATGAAGGTGCTGATCGAACAGATGCGTGAACAGGTCCAGAACATCGAGTAGACCGGTGAGCAGCGAAACGACTCCCGCCGCCGCCCCGCGCGGCACGCTCTACATCGTCTCGGCCCCCTCGGGCGCGGGCAAGACCAGCCTGGTGAAGGCCCTGACCGCGTCCGATCCGGACGTGGCGGTCTCGGTGTCGCATACCACCCGGGCGCCGCGCCCCGGGGAGCGCGACGGTGTCGACTACCACTTCGTCGACGCCGAGACCTTCGCAAAGATGGAGCGCGCAGGCCTGTTTCTCGAACACGCCACCGTGTTCGACAACCACTACGGCACCGCGCGCGACGAGGTCCTCGCCCGGCTCGCCGGCGGCGGCGACGTCATCCTGGAGATCGACTGGCAGGGGGCCCGCCAGGTGCGCGCCGCGCTCCCCGGCAGCGTGGGAATCTTCGTGCTCCCGCCCTCGCGCGCGGTCCTCGAGCAACGGCTGCGCGCGCGCGGCCAGGACAGTGAGGCGGTCATCCTGCGGCGCATGCAGGACGCCGTGCGCGAGATGTCCCATTACGAGGAATACGACTACCTGGTCGTGAACGAGGACTTCGACCGCGCCCTCGCGGATCTAAGCGCCATCCTCCGCGCCCGGCGCCTGAGACTGGCGCCGCAGCGGGCGCGCCTGGCCGGGGCGTTGCGGGACCTGCTGGCCTGAGGCCGGCGATTCGGCTATAGTGGGCGCCCCCGCGCGGCGGGCGCCGGCGCGCGCCGCGGCCGCGTTCGAACTGCCCCGCGTACCCTTCAGGAGAGTGCCGCCGATGGCCCGGGTCACCGTAGAAGACTGCCTCGACAAGGTCGACAACCGCTTTCAGCTGGTGCTGGTTTCCTCCAAGCGCGCGCGCCAGCTCGCGCGCGGGGCGCCGGCGCTGCTCGACTGGGAGAACGACAAGCCCACGGTGATGGCCCTGCGGGAGATCGCCGCCGGGGAGATCACGCCGGACAACGTCGACGAGATCGGCAAGGTGGTGGTGGAAACCCCGGACGACGAACTCGCGGAACTGCTGCGCGAGGCCGCCGGGGACACCGCGGAGGAGGCCGGCGGCGGCGCGGAGGCGGGTGCGACGGGTGCATCCGCGGAGGCCCACGACAGCGCGGAGGGCGTCACGGAAGGGGCTGCGCAGGAGGCCTCCGACGACGCCGCGGAGACGCCGCGCGGCGCCGCGGCGGAAGATCCCGACGCCGGCACCGCTCCGTCCCCCGCAAGCGATTCCGGCGCCAACGCCCCCGCCGAGCCCGAGTAGGCGCCCGCGCCGCCCCGCCGCTTCCGGCCCCCCGGGGCTTTGCCCTATCATGGCTCCGTAGACCCCCGATCACCGGTGGGCGCGGCACGCCCACCCGCACGCCGGACTCCGACTGCTATGGCCAAGGCGCCGACGGCGGCCCATCCCGACCCCCCCGCCCCTGCGGCGGCCCAGTCACGCTTCCTGATCAGTGACCTGTGCGCCCTGCTCGAGACCTATCTCGAGCCGGACCAGGTCCGCGACGTCTATCGCGCCTACCTCTTCGGCGCCGAGGCCCACGAGGGCCAGCGCCGCCTCAGCGGGGAGCCCTACATCTATCACCCGCTGGCGGTGGCGCGCATCCTCGCCGAGATGCACATCGACCACCAGAGTCTGATCGCCGCCGTCCTGCACGACGTGATCGAAGACACACCCACCGTCAAGGCGCAACTCGCGCAGGAGTTCGGCGAGGAGGTGGCGGAGCTGGTCGACGGGGTCAGCAAGCTCACCCAGATCGAGTTCCAGTCGCAAGCCGAGGCGCAGGCGGAGAATTTCCGCAAGATGCTCCTGGCGATGGTGCGCGACATCCGCGTGATCCTCATCAAGCTCGCAGACCGGCTGCACAACATGCGCACGTTGCGCGCCCTGCGCCCGGAGCGGCGCCGCGCGATCGCCCGCGAGACGCTGGAGATCTACGCGCCGATCGCCAATCGCCTGGGCATGAACCACATGCGCGTGGAACTCGAGGACCTCGCCTTCGAGTCGCTCCACCCGATGCGCGCACGCGTACTCGCCGAGGCGGTGCGCCAGGCGCGCGGCAACCGCAAGGAGATCCTGCGCAAGGTCGAGACCGCCATCAAGCGGCGCCTGCGCCAGGAAGGGCTCCCGGGCACGGTGATCGGGCGCGAGAAGCACCTCTACGGCATCTATCAGAAGATGCGCCAGAAGGCGCTGCCGTTCCACGAGGTGTTCGACGTCTACGCCTTCCGCATCATCGTCGACAGCGTCGATTCCTGCTATCGCGTCCTCGGCGCCATGCACAACCTGTACAAGCCCGTACCGGGACGCTTCAAGGACTACGTCGCCATCCCCAAGTCGAACGGCTATCAATCGCTGCACACCGTGCTGTTCGGTCCCTACGGGGTTCCGATGGAGGTCCAGATCCGCACCGAGGACATGGACCGGATCGCCGAATCGGGGATCGCCGCGCACTGGCTCTACAAGGCGGGCGATCGGGAAGGACTGCCGCAGGTGCGCGCGCGCGAGTGGCTGCACGGGGTGTTGGAGCTGCAGAAGAACGCGGGCGACTCGCTCGAATTCCTCGAGAACGTCAAGATCGACCTGTTCCCCGACGAGGTCTACGTGTTCACCCCCAAGGGGCAGATCATGAAGCTTCCGCGCGGTGCGACCGCCGTGGATTTCGCCTACGCGGTGCACACCGATGTGGGCAAGCGTTGCGTGGCGGTGAAGATCGACCGGCGGCTCGCGCCGTTGCGCACCCCGCTCGCCAACGGGCAGACCGTCGAGATCATCACCGCCCCGGGCGCGCGGCCGAACCCGGCCTGGCTGAGCTTCGTCACCACCGGCAAGGCGCGCTCCAACATCCGCAGCTACCTCAAGAATCTCCAGCACCGCGAGGCCGTGCAGCTCGGCCGCCGACTGCTGGAGTGGGCGCTGGCGGGGTTGCAGCTCTCGGTGGACGACGTCCCGCCCGAGCGCCTCGAGGCCCTCCTGAGCGAACTGGGGCTGGCGGATCTCGACGCCCTCCTCGCCGAGATCGGCCTCGGCAACCGTATCGCCTCGCTGATCGCCCGGCGCCTGGGCGCGGCCGAGGACCCCGGGGCCACCGCCGATACCGCGCGCGCCGGCCCGCTCGCGATCCGCGGGTCCGAAGGGATGGTGGTGACCTACGCCCGGTGCTGCCATCCCATCCCCGGCGACCCGATCCTGGGCTTTCTCAGCGCCGGGCGCGGGATCGTCATCCATACCGACAACTGCAAGAACGTCGCCGAATTCCGCAAGCGCCCGGAGAAGTGGGTCGACGTCGAGTGGGGCGGATCCATCGAGGCGGAGTTCCCGGTCGAGGTGCGGGTCGACGTGGTCAATCAGCGCGGCGTCCTCGCGAGTGTGGCGGCCACGGTGGCCGGGATGGGTTCCAACATCGAAAACGTGCGCATGGAGGAGCGCGACGGCATGACCAGCGCCATGACCCTGCTGATCGACGTCCGCGACCGCCGCCACCTCGCACGGATCATGCGCCGCATCCGCGCGATGGAATCGGTCATGCGCATCACCCGCACACGCGGCTGATCACGCGGCGTTCACGGACACCGGCACACGGGAGCACCCGGCAATGGCTCGAAAGATCATCCGCACCCCCGACGCCCCGGAGGCGATCGGGACCTACTCGCAGGCGGTGCGTTGCGACCGCACCGTCTACCTCTCCGGCCAGATCCCTCTGATCCCCGCGACGATGGAGCTGGAGGACGGGGGCATCGAGGCGCAGATCCGGCGCGTGTTCGACAACCTCAAGGCGGTCGCACAGGCCGCGGGCGGCGACCTCGCCGACGTGGCCAAGCTCAACGTCTACCTCACCGATCTGGCGCATTTCCCGCTCGTCAACCGGATCATGGCCGAGTATTTCCGGGAGCCGTACCCGGCGCGCGCCGCGGTCGGCGTCGCCGCGCTGCCGCGCGGCGCCGCGGTGGAGATGGATGCCGTCCTCGACCTCGGCGGGTGAAGCCGGCGCGGGTCCGGGGGCGCGCGCCCCGACGCCCGACGCCGTTGCCGTCACCGCCCTGCGCGGCGTCGGGCCGCAGCTTGCGGCGCGGCTCGAACGCCTGGGCATCCGGACCGTGCAGGACCTCCTCTTCCACCTGCCGCTGCGCTACGAGGACCGCACGCGCGTGGTCCCGATCGGCGCGCTGCGTGCGGGCGCCGCGGCGGTCGTCGAGGGCGAGGTGGAACTGACCGAGATCGGACGCGGGCGCCGGCGCGCGTTGCTGTGCCGCATCGGAGACGGCACCGGCAGCCTGACGCTGCGCTTCTTCCACTTCAACGCACACCGGCAGGAGACCTTGCGGCGCGGGCGGAGGATCCGCTGCTTCGGCGAGGTGCGACCCGGCCCGATCACCCTGGAGATGGTGCATCCGGAATACCGGCTGGTCGCCGCGCGCGGTGCGGACGCCGAACCGGGGGCGGAAGCGGAAACCGATTCGGAGGCCGACAGCCTGACGCCCGTCTATCCCGCGACCGAAGGCCTGCACCAGGTGCGGTTGCGGGCACTCGCGGCGCAGGCGCTCGAGTACCTGGAGGCGGCGGACCGGGGCGCGCCGGCGCTGCCCGAATTCCTCCCGGAACCGATCCTGCGCCGCTTCCGTCTGCCCTCTCTCCCGGACGCGCTGCGCTATGTACATCGACCGCCGCGCACGGCCCCGCTCGCCGAACTCGCCGCCGGGCGCCACCCCGCGCAACGCCGGCTCGCCTTCGAGGAGCTGCTCGCCCACCGCCTCAGCCTGCGCCGCCTGCGCGCGCGGGTGCGCCGGCGCCCGGCGCCCGTACTGCGCAGCGACGGCCGGCTCGCCGCGGCCCTGCGCGCGGCGCTCCCGTTCACGCTGACGGCGGCGCAGGAGCGCGTCGCCGCCAGGATCCGCGAGGACCTGGCACGGGGCGTGCCGATGCTGCGCCTGGTGCAGGGCGACGTCGGCTCCGGGAAAACGCTGGTCGCCGCCCTGGCCTGTCTCGAGGCGGTCGAGGCCGGCTGGCAGGCGGCGCTGATGGCGCCCACCGAACTGCTCGCCGAACAACACTACCGCAATTTCAGCGCCTGGTTCGAACCCCTCGGCGTGCGCGTGGCGCGCCTCGGCGGGCGCGGTCGCGGCGCGGCGCGGCGCGAGGCCCTCGCGGCCCTGCGCGACGGAACCGCCGCGGTGGCCGTCGGCACCCACGCACTGTTCCAGGAAGCGGTGGAGTTCACGCGCCTCGCACTGGTCGTCATCGACGAGCAGCACCGTTTCGGCGTGCATCAGCGTCTCGCGCTGCACGAGAAGGGCCGGCGCCCGGAGCTGCAGCCGCATCAACTGGTCATGACCGCCACGCCGATCCCGCGCACCCTGGCGATGACCGCGTATGCCGACCTCGACACCTCGGTCATCGACGAGCTGCCGCCCGGGCGCACCCCGGTGAAGACCGTCGTCGTCCCCGACCAACGCCGCGGCGAGGTGGTCGAACGAGTGCGCAGGGCCTGCCGCTCCGGACTTCAGGCCTATTGGGTCTGCACCCTGATCGAGGAGTCCGAGGCCCTGCAGTGCCGGGCGGCGGCCGACACGGCGGCGGCGCTGGCCGAGGCGCTGCCGGAGCTGCGCGTCGGGTTGGTGCACGGACGGCTCAAGGAACGCGACAAGGCACGCATCATGGGTGCGTTCAAGACCGGGGAGATCGACCTCCTGGTGGCGACCACGGTGATCGAGGTGGGCGTCGACGTACCCAACGCCGGCCTGATGATCATCGAGAACGCCGAGCGCCTCGGTCTGGCGCAACTGCACCAGTTGCGGGGACGCGTCGGCCGCGGCCGCCGCGAGAGCAGCTGCGTGCTGCTCTACCAGGGCGCGCTCTCCGAGAACGCCCGGCGGCGGCTCGCGGCGCTGCGCGAGACCAACGACGGCTTCGAGATCGCGCGCCGTGACCTCGACCTGCGCGGCCCCGGCGAGGTGCTGGGCACGCGCCAGACGGGCGAGCTGCAACTGCGCGTCGCCGACCTCACGCGCGATCGCGACCTGCTCTCCGACGTGGCCGAGGCCGCGACCCTGCTGCTCGAACACCACCCGGATCACGTCGCGCCGCTGATCCGGCGCTGGCTCGGGGAAGCCGTGCGCTACGCCCAGGTCTGACCCGCCCCGCCGGGGCGCTGGGGTATACTCCCGTTCCGACGCCGGACCGGGTCCCGGAGGGCCCGGATCCCCCGCGACCCATGTGCAACCAGGAACCGCCGCATTGAGACTTCCCGAGGCCCCCGTCTGGCGGCCGCCGGCCGGTGCGCGACCCCCGCAGCCGATCGGCACCTGGCTGCGCGCGAGTTCCTCGCTCACCCATCGGCTGCAACGCGCCTGCGGCCCCGAATTCGCGGTGCGCGTCCTGAGCCAGTCGTGGGGACACCCGCTGCCCGACGAGGCACGCCGCCTCGGGCTGGCACCGGGCCGGCGCGCCTTCGTCCGCCGCGTACAGCTCCTGTGCGGCGGGGTCCCGTGGGTCTTCGGGCGCACGGTGATCCCTCCGCACGCCCTGCACGGGCGCCATCGGCGCCTGCTCCGCCTCGGCGCCCGGCCGCTCGGCGCGGTGCTCTTCGCCGACCCCGATCTGCGCCGCGAACGCGCCGAACTGGCCCGCCTCCTACCCGCCCACGCGCTCTATGCGGACGCCGGATGCCCCGCGGGCGACGCCCTGTGGGCGCGGCGGCGGCGCTACCGCCTGCAGGGACACACCCTGCTGGTCACCGAGGTGTTCCTGCCCGCGCTGACGCGCCCGGCCCCGCCCGAGCCGCCGTTGCGCCGGCTCGACCACCGCAGCGGTCCGCGCCGTGGCTGACCGGAACCTGCGCAAACCGGCGTCCGGCGCGGGACGCCGCGGCGCGCGGCCGGGTCGGCGGACCGTACGTGTGCGGGGGGCGTTCGATCGCGACCGCCTGCGCGAGCGGGTGCGCCTCTATCTGGAACTGATGCGCTTCGACCGGCCCATCGGCGCCCTCCTGCTGCTGTGGCCGACGCTGTGGGCGCTGTGGATCGCCGGCGACGGCCGTCCGCGCACCGGCATCGTCGTCATCTTCGTGCTCGGGGTGTTCGTCATGCGCGCCGCCGGATGCATCATCAACGACTACGCCGACCGCGCCTTCGACCCGCAGGTGCGCCGCACACGAAACCGGCCGCTGGCGGCCGGGCGCGTGAGCGCGCGCGAGGCCCTGACCCTGTTCGCCGCGCTGTGCGTGCTGGCCTTCGGACTGGTGTTGTTGACGAACCGGCTCACGATCCTGCTCTCCTTCGCGGGGCTGTTCCTGGCGGTGACCTACCCTTTCATGAAGCGCTACACCTACCTGCCGCAGGTCTACCTCGGCGCGACCTTCGGCTGGGCGATCCCGATGGCGTTCGCCGCCCAGGCCGGCTCGCTCCCGCGCGTGGCGTGGCTGCTGTTCATCGGCAACGTGCTCTGGGCCACCGTCTACGACACGTTCTACGCCATGGTCGACCGCGAGGACGACCTGCGCGCCGGCGTGAAGTCGACCGCGATTCTGTTCGGCGACGCCGACCGCGTGTTCATCGCCGTGCTCCAGGTGCTGCTCATCCTGGACCTGGTGCTGGTCGGGCGCAGCGCCCATCTGGGTGCGGCCTATTACGTCGGGGTCGCGGCCGCCGCGGGCCTCGCCGGCTACCACCAATACCTGATCCGCGACCGCGATCCGCGGCGCTGCTTCCAGGCCTTCCTGCACAACAACTGGTTCGGAATGGTGGTATTCGCGGGGATCGTCGCCGGCTACCTCAGTCGCTGAGGGCCGCGGCACTCGGGGCGAGGGACCAGTTCGAGACCATGAGGCGCACACGCAACCCGGGGCGCCGTGCATCGACAAAGCCGGGGAGTTCGACGCGGCCGACGCGACGGTAGTCGCGTACCGTCAGGGTCCAGCCGGACTGCGTGAATCCGCGGATCCGGCCGTCGCCGCCGAGCGTGAGGCGGTACGGGGCGCCCGGCCGCGGGACCCCGCGGACCCAGTAGGCGAGCGCCGCAACCGGCAGCCGCCGGCCCAGCACCCGTTCCATCAGGATCCCCGCCGTCGCCGCGCGGTAGGGACCGCCGCGCGAGGTGCGCAATACGACCGCGCCGGGCGCGCCCCGCAGGTCGAACGCACCCTGCCCCAGCGGGCCGACGAAGCGGATGCGGAACCGCGCCCCGAGCTGCGTCCAGCGCACGCTGCCGCTCCACGCGTCGCGGCCGGCGCGCACGCCGATGCGGCCGGCGAGCGACCAGTCCGCCAACGCCCGCACCCGATCCAGGTGCCCGGCCACCGGCGGCGCCGGACCGCGCAGCGGCGGGCGCGTCAGCGCGCACGCCGACAACCCGAGCCCGAAGAGCCCGATCGCGAGGACGCGGGCGACCCGCGGCGCCGGTGCGCCACCGACCCGCCGCGCCCGCGAACCGCGCAGACTCACCGCTCGAACCGTCGGACCACCGCGCGCAGCGCGCCGCTGTCGGGGTGGGCGCGCAGGGCGCGGTCCCAGACCTTGCGCGCCTCGCCGCGCGCGCCGCTCGCCCAAAGCACTTCACCCAGGTGCGCCGCGATCTCGTCGTCGCCGCCGCTCAGCTTGAGTGCGCGCCGCAGGTAGTCCAACGCCTGCGGCAGATGACCCAGGCGGAACTGGACCCAACCCATGCTGTCGAGGATCGCCGGGTCGTCGGGCTTGCGCGCCAGCGCCTTGCGGATGTAACCGAGCGCCTCGTGATAGCGGGTCGTGCGGTCGGCGAGCGTATAGCCGAGCGCGTTCAGCGCCTCGACATTGTCCGGGTCGCGCGCCAGGATGGTCTTCAGGTCGCTCTCGGCGCGCTTCAGATCCCCGAGGTGTGCGGCGATGAGGGCGCGACCGTAGAGCAGATCGTCGTTGCCCGGATGGCGCTCGAGCGCGTGGTCGTACACCGACAGCGCCTGACGGTAATGGTCGGTCTCGCGCAGGATCTCACCCTCGGCCAGATACAGGCGCACCGCCAGCGCCGGCACCCGCTGGCGCAGTTGCGAGAGTCGTTTGCGCGCCTGCGCCACCTCGCCCCGGGCCGCGAGGATGCGGGCGATGCGGATCTGCGAATCCAGCGCCAGTTGGCCGCGGCGCACCTGTCCGTATTCGGCGATCGCCTGCTGCGAATGACCCTCGGCCTCGGCGATGCGGCCGAGGTAGTAATGCGCCGCATCGGTGCGCACCCCGAGTTCGACCAGCCGCGTCATGTAGCCGCGCGCCTCCTTGGGATGGTCGGCCTGCAGCGCGAGCAGCCCGAGGGCGTAGAGGGCGTCGGCGTCCTTGGGGTCCCGGCGCAGCAGCTCCCGGAACTGGCGGGTCGCATCCGGGATCCGTTCGGCCTGCAACAGCAGCCGCGCATAGGCCAGGCGCAGCTCGCGCTCGTCGGGGTGGACGGCGACCACCTTTTTCAGTCCGGCGAGCGCCGCATCGGCGTGTCCCTGACGGATCCGGACCTCGGCCAGGAGCAGGGCCGCCGGCGGCCAGTCCGGCCGCAGCGCGAGCGCGCGTCGGGACTGGGCCGCGGCGAGCGGCAGGCGGCGCGCCTGGAATGCGACGCGCGCCACGGCCAGGTGCGCCGCCGCCTCCTTGGGGTGCCGCTTTGCGAGGCGCCGGAACACCGCCAGCGCGGCGTCCCGATCCGATCCCCCGGCGAGCACGCCCGCCACCCGGAGCAGCGCCCGCGCACCCGCCGGGGCGGGCAAGGAGAGCAGATGGTCCATCTGGGCGAGCGCGACATCCGGCTTTCCGGCGCGCACCGCCAGCACCGCGGCGACCTCGCGCGCACTGACGCTGTCGGGCTCCAGGTGCGCCCAGCGCTGCGCGGCCTCCAGGCCCAAGCGGTCGTTGTGGGCGTAGCCGGCCAGACGCGCCGCCGCCTCCGCCACCCGCGGGTCGGGCGTCTCGCCCGCAGCGCGCATGAGCTGGCCGAGCGCGAACTCCGCGCGCCCGCGCTGCAGGGCGATCTCCCCGGCCAGCAGATGGTAGAGCAACGGCCCCGTCAGCGGGGCCGGCGGGAGGCGCCGCGCGACGGGGGCCGGCGCCGGGGACGCGGCGGCCCGGGGCCCCGGCGCCGGAGCGTGGGGTCGCAGGGCCGCACACCCGGAGATCGTCAGGACCATCGCGGTGAGGCAGACGCGACCCAACGCACGTCTCCCGCCGCCCCGCTCGTGCTTCGAGGTACTCACCGCGACCATGCTATGCCCTTTTCAGCCGGCTTCCTGATAAGGTAGTGTTCCGGGCGTGTACCCGAGGTACAGCCCGCCGAGGTACGGTCCGGATGCGCGATCCACCCCAGACACCGCACCGGGACATGGCGCGGACGGCGCCGATATGGTAATTGCTCCCTCCGGGTTTCGGACGCCTTCCGCACGACTTGATGGTATGCCCTTGCTCGCCTTCGGACTGAACTACCGCACCGCCCCCGTGGACATCCGCGAGCGCGTGGTCTTCCCCGCCGAAAGCCTCGGCGGGGCCCTGCGACAGCTCGCCCGCCTGGGCGGCGTGCGCGAGGCGGCGATCCTGTCCACCTGCAACCGTACCGAGGTCTACTGCGGCCTCGACGGCGCCGGGGCCGATCCGCTCGTCGAGTGGCTGGGCCGATACCACCGCCTGGGGGAGCGGTCCCTGGAGCCGTTCGTCTACCGGCACCCGGAACAGGCCGCCGTACGGCACATGATCCGCGTCGCGGCGGGCCTCGACTCGATGATCCTGGGGGAACCGCAGATCCTCGGCCAGATGAAGGCGGCCTACCAGGCCGCCGCCGCGGCCGGGACCCTCGGGCCGATCCTCGGGCGCTTGTTTCAGCATACCTTTTCGGTCGCCAAACAGATCCGCACCGACACCGCGATCGGCGCCAGCCCGGTCTCGGTCGCATTCGCCGCCGTGAGTCTGGCGAAACAGATCTTCGGGGACCTGTCCGATCGCACCGCCATGCTCATCGGGGCCGGCGAAACGGTCGAGCTGGCGATCCGGCACCTGCACGAGAACCGCATCGGGCGCCTCATCGTCGCCAACCGCAGCGCGGAGCGCGCGCACGCGCTCGCCGGGCGCTTCCACGGCTACGGCATCGCCCTGCAGGAGATCCCGGATCACGTCGCCGACGCCGACATCGTCGTGGCCTCCACGGCCAGCCCCTTGCCGGTGCTCGGTAAGGGCACCGTCGAACGCGCCCTGCGTACCCGCAAACACCGTCCCATGTTCATGGTGGACATCGCCGTGCCGCGGGATATCGAACCGGAGGTGGGGGAGCTTCCCGACGTCTACCTGTACACGATAGACGATCTGCACGACGTGATCCAGGAGAATCTTCAGTCGCGGCGCGAGGCCGCCGTGCAGGCCGAAGAGATCGTCGACTACCAGGTGGCGCGATTCATGGACTGGGTGCGTTCCCTGGACGCGGTCCGGACGATCCGCGCCTGCCGCGGGAAGCTGGAGTGCGCGCGCGACCAGGTGCTGGCCCGCGCGCGGCGCGAACTGGCGCGCGGGCGCGACCCCAACGAGGTGGTGGAGCAGCTGGCGCGCGTGTTGACGAACAAGCTGCTGCACGAACCGAGTACGCGCCTGCGCCTCGCCGGCAGTCAGGGCCGCAGCGAACTGCTCGCGGCGGCGCGGGAGCTGTTCGACCTGAAAGATAACGCCGACGGCGACGCCGACGATACCGAACCATGACGCCGGCCACCCTGGAAAAACTCGAGGCGCTGGCGGAACGGTTTCGCGAACTCGAGGCCCTGCTCGCCTCCCCGGAGGTCGCTTCCGCGCCGGACCGGTTCCGGGAACTTTCCAAGGAGTACGCGCAGCTCGCCCCCCTGGTGCAGTCGTTCGACGCCTACCGGCGCGCCGCGCGCGAACGCGATACGGCCGAGGAGATGCTCCGCGATGCGGACGCCGGCGTGCGGGCGCTCGCGGCGGACGAGCGCGAAGCGGCCGGCGCGCGCTGCGCCGCGCTGGAGGCGGAACTGCGCCGCCTGCTGGTGCCGCGCGACCCGCTCGACGAGCGCAACCTGTTCCTGGAGGTGCGCGCCGGGACCGGCGGCGACGAGGCGGCGCTGTTCGCCGGCGACCTGGTACGCATGTACCTGCGCTATGCCGAGCGGAACCGATGGGGCACGGAGGTCCTCAGCGAGAGCCCGGGCGAACACGGCGGCTACAAGGAGATCATCCTGCGGGTGACCGGGCGCGGCGCCTACTCGCGCCTTAAATTCGAGTCCGGCGTGCATCGCGTGCAACGCGTTCCCGAGACCGAGGCGCAGGGACGCATCCACACTTCGGCGTGCACGGTCGCCGTGCTGCCGGAGGTCGAGGAGCTGGAGGCGGTCGAGATCAATCCCGCCGAGCTGCGCGTGGACACCTTCCGCGCCTCCGGGGCGGGCGGTCAGCACGTCAACAAGACCGACTCGGCGGTGCGCCTGACGCATCTGCCCACCGGGATCGTCGTCGAGTGCCAGGACGAGCGCTCCCAGCACAAGAATCGCGCGCGCGCCATGGCCCTGCTCCAGGCGCGACTGCAGGCGCGCGAACGCGAGCGCCGGGACGCCGAGCGGGCGCATACGCGGCGCCTCATGGTCGGGACGGGCGACCGCTCCGAGCGCATCCGCACCTACAACTTCCCGCAGGGCCGGGTGACCGACCACCGCATCAATCTCACCCTGTACAAGCTCGAGTCGATCCTCGAGGGAGACCTCGATCCGGTGATCGACCCGCTGACCAGCGAGTACCAGGCCGAGGCGCTCGCGGCCATGGGCGAGTGAGCGCGACCGGAGCGGGGCCCGTGACCCCGCCGTCGGCACCCGCATCCCCGCCGGCGCGGATCGGCGAGTGGCTCGCGTACGCCGCGGCGCGCCTGGCGATCGCCGACCATGCCGCACTCCTCGAGGCGCAGGTGCTTCTGGCGCACGTCCTGGGCTGCGGGCGCACCCGCCTGTACGCCCGCCCCGAGGAGACGCTCCCGGAGGCGCAGGCGCGCCGCTTCGCCGCACTGGTGGAGCGGCGGCGCGCGGGGGAACCGGTCGCCTACCTCACGGGGACGCGCGAGTTCTGGTCGCTGACGCTGGCGGTCACGCCGGACGTGCTCATCCCCCGCCCCGAGACCGAACGGCTGGTGGAGCTGGCGCTCGCGGAGCTGGCACCCGATGCCGGGGCGCGAATCGCCGACCTGGGCACGGGCAGCGGCGCGCTGGCGCTGGCGCTGGCCCACGAGCGGCCGCGCGCGCACATCGTGGCCACCGATTCGAGCGCCGCGGCGCTCGCGGTCGCGCGCGCGAACGCCGCGCGCCTCGGCCTGGACCGGATCGAGTGGCGCCGGGGCGACTGGTGCCGCGCACTCGACCCGCGCGAGCGCTTCGAGCTGATCGTGAGCAACCCGCCCTACGTCCGTGCCGGTGACCCGCACCTCGTGCAGGGGGACGTGCGCTTCGAGCCGCGGACCGCGCTCGCGGCGGGGCCGGACGGGCTCGACGCCGTGCGCCGGATCGCCTGGGCGGCGCGGCGCGTCCTCGCCGCGGACGGGATGCTGCTGCTGGAGCACGCCCCGGAGCAGGCCCCGGCGGTGCAGGCCCTCCTGCGCCGCTACGGTTACCGCGACATCGCCACCCATGCGGACCACCGCGGCCATCCGCGGGCCACGGGCGCGCGTCACCCCGGCGGGGGCTGAAATGGACGACGAGGAACTGCTGCGTTACAGCCGCCAGATCCTGCTGCCGCGCATCGGCGTCGAGGGCCAGGAGCGGCTGCGCGGGGCGCACGCCCTCATCGTGGGGGCCGGCGGGCTGGGGGGCCCGGCGGCGCTGTACCTCGCGGGTGCGGGCGTGGGCCGCATCACGGTCGCGGACCCCGACCGCGTCGAACTCTCCAACCTGCAGCGCCAGATCCACCTGCGCACCGCCGACCTGGGGCGCCCCAAGGCCGAGGCGGCGGGGGCGGCTTTGCGCGCGCTCAACCCCGGGATCGCAGTCGAGGCGCGTTGCGAGCGGCTCGCCGGGGCGCGCCTGTCGGCGCGGGTCGAGGCCGCCGACGTCGTCCTCGACGCCAGCGACAACTTCGCCACGCGCTTCGACGTCAACCGCGCCTGCGTCGCGAGCGCCACGCCGCTGGTTTCCGGAGCCGCGATCCGCATGGAGGGGCAGGTCGCGGTGTTTCACGCCCGGCGCGGCGCCGGCCCCTGCTACCGCTGCCTGTACCCGGAGGAGGGCGGCGACGCGGAGACCTGCAGCGAGTCCGGGGTCTTCGCGCCCCTGGTGGGGGTCATCGGCAGCCTCCAGGCGGCCGAGGCGCTGCGTATCCTGCTCGGCGAGCGCCCACCGCTGCTGGGGCGGCTGCTGTTCGTCGATCTCGCGCAGGGCCGCTGGCACAGCGTGCAGGTCCCGGCCGATCCCGCCTGCCCCGTCTGCGGGGCGGGCCCGTGATGGCGACCGTCGCCCTGCCGCGCCCGCTGGTCAACCGGCTGTTGGCCGCGGCGCAACGCGCCGCCGGGGACGGCGCCCCCGGCGCCCTTGACGTCGTCGGGGTCATCGGTGCGCGCGACGGACTCCCGCGCCACTGCCACGCCCTCGACCCGCACACGCCGCCCGCGACCGCCGCGCGCCGATTGCGCGAGGCCGGCGAGACGCTCTTCGCCGTCTACGCGACCCGCCCGCAGCGCGCGGCCGTGCCCGCGGCGGCGGAGATCGCGCGGTGGGGCGATCCCGCCCCGCTGCATCTGTCCCTGTGCCTGGACACCCGCGGCGTACTCGAGGTCCGCGCCTTCCGGCTGCAGGGCGGGGAGGTACGCGAGGTGGCGGTGGAACTCGCCGGCGCGGGCCGCTGATCCGGGTCGCGCCGGGGCGGCGGGTGCATCAACCGGCGAGCTTGCGCTTCAGGAGTTCGTTGACCTGGGCGGGGTTGGCCTTGCCCTGGCAGGCCTTCATCACCTGGCCGACGAAGAACCCGAAGAGCTTGTCCTTGCCGGCGCGATACTGCTCGAGCTGCGTCGGATTGTCCGCCAGGACGCGGTCGATGATCGTCTCGATCGCCGCGGTGTCGGTGATCTGGCGCAGTCCGCGCGCCTCGATCACACGGTCGGCCTCCTCGCCGCCCTCCCACATCGCCTCGAAGACCTGTTTGGCGATCTTGCCCGAGATGGTGCCGTCGGCAATGCGCCGCAACAGCCCGGCCAGACGCTCCGCGCTCACCGGCGAGGCGGTGATGTCCAGTCCGGCCTTGTTGAGCGCCCCCGCGAGTTCCCCCATCACCCAGTTGGCCGCCAGCTTGCCCTCCCCGCCGCAGGCGGCGGCCGCCGCCTCGTAGTAATCGGCCAGCTCGCGTGTCGCGGTCAGCACCGACGCGTCATAGGGTGAGAGGCCGTACTGGTCCTCGAACCGGAGCCGCTTCGCGTCGGGCAGCTCCGGCAGGGTCGCACGCACCGACTCGACGAAACCCGCGTCGATCTCCAGGGGCAGCAGGTCGGGATCCGGAAAGTAGCGGTAGTCGTGCGCCTCCTCCTTGCCGCGCATGGATCGCGTCTCGTTGCGCGCCGAGTCGTAGAGTCGCGTCTCCTGGACCACGCGCCCGCCGGACTCGAGGACCTCGCGCTGGCGCTCGACCTCGTAGAGCACCGCGCGCTCGAGGAAGCGGAAGGAGTTGAGGTTCTTGGTCTCGGTACGGGTCCCGTACCCGCTCGCGCCGCGCGGACGCAGCGAGACGTTGACGTCGCAGCGGAACGAACCCTCCTGCATGTTCCCGTCGCAGATCTCGAGGTAACGCACCAGGGCGTGGATCTTCTTGGCGTAGGCCACGGCCTCGCGCGCCGAACGCAGATCGGGCTCGGAGACGATCTCCAGCAGCGGCACGCCGGCGCGGTTGAGGTCGATGCCCGTCATGCCGTGATAGTCCTCGTGCAGCGACTTGCCCGCGTCCTCCTCGAGATGCGCGCGCGTGATGCCCACGCGCTTGGTGCCGCCGTCCTCGAGGTCGATGTTCAGATGCCCGTGCGCGACCACCGGCAGCTCGTACTGGCTGATCTGGTAGCCCTTGGGCAGGTCCGGATAGAAGTAGTTCTTGCGCGCGAACACCGACCGCGGCGCGATCTGCGCCTCGACGGCGAGGCCGAACTTCACCGCCATGCGCACCGCCTCGGCGTTGAGCACCGGGAGCACACCGGGCAGGCCGAGATCGACCGCGCACGCCTGCGTGTTGGGGGCGGCGCCGTAGGCGGTGGACGCCCCGGAGAAGATCTTGCTGCGCGTCGCCAGTTGGGCGTGGATCTCGAGCCCGATGACGACTTCCCAGTCGCTCATGCCGCGCCTCCCGGCCGCCTCGCCCGCGCCGTCATCACCCGCCGAACCCCGCGGGCGCCCGGCGGTGCCAGTCGGTCTCCCGCTGGTAGCGATGAGCGGCGGCCAGCAGGCGTCCCTCCCGGAAATAGTCCCCGATGACGTGCAGCCCGACCGGCAGCCCGTCGACGAAGCCGCAGGGGATCGACAGCGCCGGCAGCCCCGCCAGATTGACGGCGATGGTGTAGATGTCCGACAGGTACATGGTCACCGGATCGTCGAGGCGCTCGCCGAGGCGGAAGGCCGTACTCGGCGAAGTCGGCCCCACGATCAGGTCCACCTCCCCGAAGGCGCGGCGGAAGTCGTCGCGGATGAGCCGGCGCACCTGCTGCGCCTTGCGGTAGTACGCATCGTAGTAGCCGGCCGACAACGCGTAGGTCCCCACCAGGATCCGGCGCTTAACCTCCGCGCCGAACCCCTCGCCGCGCGAGCGCTTGTAGAGGTCGTCGATGTCGGTCGGGTCGGCGCAGCGGTGCCCGAAGCGCACGCCGTCGTAGCGCGACAGGTTCGACGAGCACTCCGCCGGGGCGATGACGTAGTAGGCCGGTACCGCCAAGCGCGTGTTCGGCAGGCCGATCTCGCGCACCTCGGCCCCCAGGCGCCGGAACTGCGCCACCGCCTCCTCCACCGCGCGCGCCACGCCGGCATCGAGCCCTTCGGCGAAGTACTCGCGCGGCAGGCCGATGCGCAGGCCCTCCACGCCGGCGTCGAGTTCGCCCGCGTAGTCGGGGACCGGCTCCTCGACGCTGGTCGAGTCCCGCGGGTCGAAGCCGGCCATCGCCTGCAGCAGCAGGGCGAGGTCTTCGGCGCTGCGGGCCATCGGACCGCCCTGATCGAGGCTCGAGGCGAAGGCGATCATGCCGTAGCGCGAGACGCGCCCGTAGGTGGGCTTCAGCCCGCACACCCCGCACAGGGCGGCGGGCTGGCGGATCGAGCCGCCGGTGTCGGTGCCGGTGGCCGCCGGCGCCAGGCGTGCGGCGAGCGCCGACGCCGAGCCGCCCGAGGAGCCGCCGGGAACGGTATCCGGGTTCCAGGGGTTGCGCACCGGCCCGTAGTGGCTGGTCTCGCTGGAGGAGCCCATCGCGAACTCGTCCATGTTGGTCTTGCCGAGCGTCACCATCCCGGCGCCCGCCAGGCGTTCGGTCACCGCCGACTCGTAGGGCGCGACGAAGTTGTCGAGCATTCGCGAGCCGCAACTGGTGCGTACCCCGAGGGTGCAGAAGATGTCCTTGTGCGCGACGGGCACCCCGGTCAACGGTCCGCCCTCGCCGCGGGCCCGGCGCCGGTCGGCCGCGCGCGCCTGCTCCAGGGCGCCCTCGGCGGTCACGGTGATGAAGCTGTTGAGCCCGGGATCGAGCCGCTCGATGCGCTCGAGGAACGCGCGCGTGAGCTCCTCGCTGGAGATCCGGCCGGCGGCGAGCGCGGCGGACAGTTCGGCGACGGTCATCTCGTGCATGGATACGCGGCGGCTCCTGTCGGTCCCTGAAGGCGGCGGGCGGCGGCGCCCGCCGGGGGCCTACTCGATGACCTTGGGGACGAGGTAGAGCCCGGCGTCGACCTGGGGGGCGATCGCCTGGAAGCGTTCGCGCTGATCGACCTCGGTGACCTCGTCCGGACGCAGCCGCTGTACGGCGTCCAGGGGATGGGCGATCGGGTCGACGCCGTGCGTGTCGACGGCGTTCATCTGCGCGACGAACTCGAGGATCCGGGAGAGGTGGCGCCGGTACTCGGACACGTCCTCGGCACGGATGGCGATGCGCGCCAGGTGCGCGATCTTCTCGACCTCACCGGATTCCAGCGCCATCGCCCGCACCCCGCCACATGCAACCGCGAAAACTTACCACACGCGCGTCCTTGCCCAAAACCCCCCTCGCTGATAGAGTAACGGCACTCTTCGCTCGGAAGGCGGAACATCTCCTATGTTCAAGCGCTTATGGGGAATTTTCTCCAACGATCTATCGATCGACCTGGGCACCGCGAACACGCTGATCTACGTGCGCGGCCAGGGGATCGTGCTCAACGAACCCTCGGTGGTGGCGATCCGCCAGGATCGCGGCCCCGGCGGGCCGCGCGCGATCGCCGCCGTGGGGATCGAGGCCAAGCGCATGCTCGGGCGCACGCCCGGCAACATCACCGCCATCCGTCCGTTGAAGGAAGGGGTCATCGCCGACTTCACCGTCACCGAGAAGATGCTGCAGTACTTCATCCGCAAGGTGCACGAGAACAAGGTCTTCCGCCCCAGCCCGCGCGTGCTGGTGTGCGTCCCCTGCGGCTCGACCCAGGTCGAACGGCGCGCCATCCGCGAGTCTGCGGGCGGCGCCGGCGCGCGCGAGGTCTACCTGATCGAAGAGCCGATGGCGGCCGCCATCGGCGCCGGACTGCCCGTGGACGAGGCGCGCGGCTCGATGGTGCTCGACATCGGCGGCGGGACCTCCGAGGTGGCCGTGATCTCGCTCAACGGCATCGTCTACAGCGCATCGGTGCGCATCGGCGGCGACAAGTTCGACGAGGCCATCACCAACTACGTGCGACGCAACTACGGCACCCTGATCGGCGAGGCCACCGCTGAGCGGGTCAAGCACGAGATCGGCGCGGCGTTCCCGGGGAACGAGGTACGCGAGATCGAGGTCAAAGGACGCAATCTCGCCGAGGGCGTGCCGCGCAGCTTCACGCTCAACAGCAACGAGATCCTGGAGGCGCTCCAGGAGCCCTTGTCGGGCATCGTCGGGGCGGTCAAGACCGCGCTCGAACAGACGCCGCCGGAACTCGGTTCGGATGTCGCCGAGCGCGGCATCGTCCTGACCGGGGGCGGCGCCCTGTTGCGTGACCTCGACCGCCTGCTCATGGAGGAGACCGGTCTGCCGGTGGTCGTCGCCGAGGACCCGTTGACCTGCGTCGCCCGCGGCGGCGGGCGCGCCCTGGAGTTGATCACCGAGCACGGCAGCGATTTCTTCCTCGTCGACTGACGCACCGCCAGTACCCGGATGCTGCCGCCGGTGCGGGGGTTGTACCGATAAAGCCGCTGTTCACACAAGGTCCGTCGATCACCGCCCGTCTGGTGGTTTTCGCCCTGGCTTCGATCCTGCTCATGACGGCGGATCACCGCGCGCAGCACCTCGAGGCGCTGCGTGGCGCCCTGTCGGTGGTCGTCTACCCGCTGCAATACGCCGTCGACCTGCCGGTCGCGGCCGGGCGCTGGATCGAGGAGACCGTGACCTCGCGGCGCAGGCTCCTCGAGGAGAACGCCGCGCTGCGCACGCAGCAGTTCGTCCTCAAGACGGAACTGCAGCGGATGGCGGCGCTGGAGGCCGAGAATCTGCGCCTGCGGGCGCTGCACGAATCCTCGGCCCAGGTCGACGGGCGCATCCTCATCGCCGAGATCATGGCGGTGGACCTCGACCCCTACAAGCACCGCGTCGTCATCGACAAGGGCGGTGACGACGGCGTCTGCGTCGGCCAACCCCTGCTCGACGCCGACGGGGTGATGGGGCAGATCACCCACGTCGGCCCCCTCAGCGCCACCGCGATGCTCATCACCGACGTCAGCCAGGCGATCCCGGTGCAGGTCAACCGCGACGGCCTGCGGGCGATCGCCGTCGGCACCGGCGCCATGGACCGGCTGGAACTGCCCCACCTGCCGAACAACGCCGACATCCGGGTCGGGGATCTGCTGGTGACGTCGGGACTCGGCGGGCGCTATCCATCCGGCTACCCGGTGGCACGGGTGACCGCGGTGCGGCGCGACCCCGGCCGCCCGTTCGCGGAGGTCACCGCGACCCCCACCGCCCACCTGGACCGCAGCCGCGAGGTGATGCTGGTGTGGCCTCGCGGCAAGGCCTGCGGGGCCGCGCGGAGGGGCCGGTGATCGGCGACGGCCGCCGCGGCGGCTGGATCATCGTCCTGAGCTTCGTCGTCGCGATGCTCCTGTCGATCCTCCCGCTGCCGCAGGTGGTCGATCCGTTCCGCCCCGAGTGGACGGCACTGGTACTGATCTACTGGTGCCTGGCGCTCCCGGAACGGGTCGGGGTGGGAAGCGCCTGGCTGGTCGGCCTCCTGATGGACGTCCTCAAGGGGGGGCTGCTCGGCGAGCACGCGCTCGGACTGACGGTGGTCGCCTTCCTGGCGCTGAAACTGCACCAGCGGATCCGGGTCTATCCGATGTGGCAGCAGGCGCTGAGCGTGCTGATGCTGCTCGCGCTCTATCAACTGGTGACCTTGTGGATCAACGGCATCATCGGGCGGCCGGCCCGCACTTGGCTGTACTGGGCCCCGTCGCTCACCGGCACCATGCTCTGGCCGGCGCTGTTCCTCCTGCTGCGGGACCTGCGACGCCGCTTCCGGGTCCATTGAACCGGACACGACGGCACGGACGTCGGTCCACGGAATTGCGCATATGGCGCGGCGCCTGACACTCAAGGACTACCTGGCGGAGAGCCAGCTCACCATCGTCCGTGCCACGTGGGCGGTGATTCTCATCGGGCTGTTGACCGCCGTGCTCATCGCGCGCCTCGTGTACCTGCAGATCGTCTCCTACGAACACTATGCGACGCTGTCCAAGGAGAACTGGGTCAAGCTCCTTCCGGTGCCGCCCACGCGCGGACTGATCTATGATCGCAACGGCGTGCTCCTCGCCGAGAACGTCCCCACCTACAACCTCGAGATCACGCCCGAGCAGGTCCCGAACCTCAAGTCCACGCTGGCGCGGTTGCGCCGGCTGATCCCCATCAGCGACGACGACGTCGACGCCTTTCGGCAGTTGATGGCGCAGAAGCCCCGTTTCGAGAGCATCCCGCTTCGTTTCCGGCTGACGCCGAAGGAGGTCGCCCGCTTCGCCGTCAACCGCTGGCGCTTCCCCGGAGTCGACGTGACCGCACGACTCAGTCGCTACTACCCGCTCGGCCCGCTGGCGGTGCACGACATCGGTTATGTCGGGCGCATCGACGTGGCGGATCTGCAGCGGGTGAACAGCAGCGAGTATGCCGGCACCTCCTACATCGGCAAGACCGGCATCGAGCAGTACTACGAGGCACTGCTGCACGGAAACGTCGGCGTCGAGCAGGTCGAGGCCAACGCTCAGGGCCGCACACTGCGCGTGCTCAAGCGCGATGCGCCCCAACCCGGGGACGACCTCTATCTGACCCTGGACACGCGACTCCAGGAGACGGCGCAGAAGGCGCTCGGCGACTATCACGGCGCGGTGGTGGCGCTGGATCCGAACAACGGGGACATACTTGCGATGGTGAGCACCCCGGTCTACAACCCCAACCCCTTCGTCGACGGGATCGACGCCAAGGCCTACCGGGCCCTGCGCGACAACCCCGGACACCCGCTGTTCGACCGGGCGATCCGTGGGATGTACGCCCCCGGATCCACGATCAAGCCGTTCATGGCCCTCGCCGGCCTGCAGTACGGTACCGTCACGCCCACGAGCACCGTCTACTGCCCCGGGTATTACCAACTGCCGGGCAGCAGCAGAAAATATTGGGGTTGGAAACGCACCGGCCACGGGACCGTCGACCTGAAGGAGGCGATCACGGAGTCCTGCGACGTCTACTTCTACTCACTGGCGCACGAACTGGGCATCGACCGGATGCATGCGTTTCTGAGCCGCTTCGGATTCGGCGAACGCACCGGGGTGGACGTGCCGGGGGAGAAGGCCGGGCTGCTCCCGTCCCCGCAGTGGAAGGAGGCGGTCCGGCACCAGCCGTGGTATCCGGGGGAGACCCTGATCAACGGCATCGGGCAGGGATACACACTGGTCACTCCGTTGCAGTTGGCGACGGCCGTGGCAGCGCTGGCCACGCACGGCCGGCGGGTCGTTCCTCACCTCCTCTACGCCACCAAGGATCCGAGCACCGGTCATCTCCAGATCGTTCCGACCCGCTACCGGCCCACGATCGTCCTCGCCAATCCCGCCTACTGGAAGGACGTCATCACCTCGATGACGGACGTCGTCAGCAGCATTCACGGCACCGCACACTCCATCGCCCGCGGCCTGAGCTACACCATCGCGGGCAAGACCGGCACCGCCCAACTGTTCGGGACCGGCGAGGGCGGCTACAAGGACGAGGCGAAGATCCCCTTCAAGTTGCGGGACAACGCCTTGTTTATCGGCTTCGCCCCGGCGTACGATCCGAAGATCGTGGTGGCGGTGATCGTCGAACACGGCGGGTACGGTGGGGTTGCCGCCGCGCCGATCGCGCGCAAGGTGATGGACGAATACCTGGTGAGGGAGAAACAGTGAGTTCGCGGCTCATGCTCGACAGTCCGACGACGGCGTCGGGGAGCGGATTCCATCGCCTGACGACGCGGCTGCACCTCGACATGCCGCTGCTGATCGGCTCGACGGCGGTGGCGCTGCTCGGGCTGGTGATCCTCTACAGCGCCACGGACCAGGACATGCACCATGTGTGGAAGCAGGTGATTCGCTTGGTCGTCGCCCTCGTCGCCATGCTCCTGGTCGCGCAGGTGCCCCCGCATTGGCTGCGGCGCATCGCGCCGGTCGCGTTCACCGCCGGGATATTGCTGCTGGTCGCGGTACTGGTCGTCGGCCACACCGGCAAGGGGGCGCAGCGGTGGTTGAACCTCGGCCTGTTCCGCTTCCAGCCGGGGGAGATGATGAAGCTCGCGGTCCCCATGATGGTCGCGTGGTATCTGCACGACAAGGCGCTGCCGCCCGGCCGCCTGCAGGTGGCCCTGTGCGCGCTGATGATCCTGATCCCGACCGGCCTGATCGCGCGCCAGCCCGACCTCGGGACCGCCGTGCTCGTCGCCGCGGCCGGGTTCTTCGTGCTGTTCTTCGCCGGGCTGCGGTGGCGTCTCATCCTGGGAATGCTCGCCCTCGGCGCCGCGCTGGTACCGGTACTGTGGCATTTCATGCACGGGTATCAACGCCAGCGCGTCCTGACTTTCCTCAACCCGGAGAACGACCCCCTGGGAGCGGGCTACCACATCATCCAGTCGACGATCGCCCTGGGCTCGGGCGGCCTATACGGCAAGGGCTGGCTCAACGGGACCCAGTCCCACCTCGACTTCCTGCCCGAAGGATCCACCGACTTCATCCTGTCGGTCTTCGGCGAGGAATTCGGACTGTTCGGGATCCTGGTGCTGCTCGCGCTGTACCTGTTCCTGGTGGTGCGCGGTCTCTACATCGCGACCCAGGCCCAGACGACGTTTACGCGGCTGCTCGCCGGGGGGCTGGCGCTGACCTTCTTCTTCTTCGTCTTCGTCAATGCCGGCATGGTCACGGGCCTGCTCCCCGTCGTCGGCCTGCCGCTGCCGTTGATCAGCTACGGCGGGACCTCCATGGTGACGGTCATGGCGGGTTTCGGTATGCTCATGTCCATTCACACCCACCGCAAGCTGCTGCCGACTTGAACGGGTATTACATGACGCTCCCCCGGTTGCGCGCCGCAGGCAGGCCCGGGCGCATCGCCGCGTGGCTGACCGGCATCGTGCTGTGCGCCGCCGCCTACGGGTGCGCGTCCACACCCGCGGGCGCGGAGGCCGTTCCGGAACGGGAGCTGCGCCCGTTCATCGACCAGATGGTGCAGCGGCACGACTTCTCCCGCTCCGCCCTCGAGCGTCTCTTTGCCAAGGTGCGCATGCGCCCGGGGGTGCTCGCCGCGATCCGCCGCCCGGCCGAGTCCAAACCGTGGTACCAGTATCGTCCGATCTTCCTCACCGACGCGAGAATCCGCGGCGGGGTGCGTTTCTGGGAGCGGCACGCCGCGATCCTGGAGCGCGCGCAGCGCCGCTATGGAGTTCCGCCGCAGATCGTCACCGCGATACTCGGTGTCGAGACCCGCTACGGGCGGCGCATGGGCAACATCCCGGTAATCGACTCGCTGAGCACGCTCGCCTTCGACTATCCGCCGCGCGAGCGCTTCTTCCGCCGGGAACTCGCGCAGTTCCTGCTTCTCACCCGGACCAACGGCCTCGACCCGCTCGCGGTCAAGGGCTCCTACGCCGGGGCGATGGGCATGCCGCAGTTCATCGCCAGCAGCTACCGCCGCTACGCGGTCGACTTCGACGGCGACGGCCACGTCGACCTGATCCACAGCACAGCCGACGCCGTGGGCAGCGTCGCCCACTACCTCAGCGCGCACGGGTGGAAAGCGGGTGCGCCGATCGCACTCGCGGCCCGGGTGAGCGGCGACCGGTTCGGGCCGCTGCTGGCGACCGGCAAGGATGCCGCGCCGCGCCGCAGCCTGGCGCAACTGCGCGCCCTCGGGGTGGAGCCCGCCGGCGCCGCCGCCGCGCCCCAGGACCTGCCGGCGCGGCTGCTGCGCCTCCAGGGGCGTGACGGACCCGAGTACTGGATCACCTACCACAACTTCTACGTGATCACCCGCTACAACCACAGCGCGCTGTATGCGATGGCGGTCTACCAACTCGGCCGTGCGATCCGCGACGCCCGCGACCGGGGGGAGGATTGAAGGCGACCCGGGCCGGGGCCGCGCGTCTGCTGCGTCTGTGCGGAGCCGGCGCGCTGCTGTTGCTGGGCGGCTGCGCGGGGCTGCCCATGGGCGGCGACGGCGGTCCCGGGCACCGCGTCGATCTGGCGGCCATCCCCAACGCCGTCCCCCGCGTGGAACCCCGCAGCCCGTACGGAAATCCGTCGTCGTACGTGGTCTTCGGACGGCGCTACCATGTGCTGCGCTCCAGCCGCGGCTTCGTGCAACGCGGCATCGCCTCCTGGTACGGCACCAAGTTCCACGGCCGGCGCACCGCCAGCGGCGAGCCCTACGACATGTATGCGATGACCGCGGCCCACCGCACGCTGCCGATCCCGACGTTCATACGGGTCACGAATCTGCGCAACGGGCGCTCGGTGGTCGTGCGCGTCAACGATCGCGGGCCGTTCGCCCGCAACCGCGTCCTGGACCTCTCCTGGGCAGCGGCCGCCAAGCTCGGCATGTTGCCGGAGGGAACCGCCCCGGTGGAGATCCGCGCGATCGATCCGCGCCGTCGCAAGCCGCCCGTCACCGTGGCGTCGCAGGGTTCGCACGATCCGAACGCGGCGGCGGGCACGCACGTCCCGCCGGCCCACGCGCCGGACGCCGCCGGGCGCCGGGCGCCGGCGGCGAACGCGTCGATGCACCCGCGACAGTTTCTGCAGGCGGGCGCATTCGCCGAGCTGCGCAATGCGCGCAGACTCGAACGTCGGCTCACGGCGGCGAATATCCGGCCGGTGCATATCCGCACCGCACGCCGCCGCGGACACCTCGTCTACCAGGTGCGGGTCGGGCCGGTCAGCGATCCCGCGCGGACGGCGCGTATGAGCCGGGCGCTGAAACGGCTCGGGATCTCGCCCGACTACGTGGCTGTCGACTAAGCGCCCGGATGTCCCTATCCTACCCGTTCGACGCGCCCGCCCGGCATCGGGCCGCCCCCGCCGGAGCCGACCCGATGGCCCCTTCCCGGCGCGAAGACCATTGGAACCGGCGGCGCACACCGCCAAAGAGAGGGAATCGTCCGTGATCCGCACTCGCTTCGGTCGTCTGTTCGTATTCGCACTGTGTCTCCTGACGGGACTCCCGCTTGCCGCCGCGGCCCAGCCGCCGCTCCCGCCGATCCCCGTCCCGGCCGCCCCGGCGCTGGGCGCACGCTCGTACGTGCTGCTCGACTACTCCACCGGAAAGATTCTCGCGGCGCACGACCCGCACCGCCGGGAGATCCCGGCGAGCCTGACCAAGCTGATGGTGCTCTACATCGTCTTTCATCAGCTCGCCGCCGGGCGGATGCACCTCGACGACCTGGTGCCGATCAGCAAGAAGGCATGGCGCACCGGCGGGTCGCGCATGTTCGTCGAGGTCGGCACCAAGGTCCCGGTGGAGAAGCTCATCGAAGGGATCATCGTGGACTCGGGCAACGACGCCACCGTCGCCCTCGCGCAACAGGTCGCCGGCACGACCGGCTCCTTCGTCCAACTGATGAACGCCACGGCCCAACAACTGGGCATGAAGGGAACCCACTTCGCCGACGTGGACGGGCTCCCGATCAAGGATCACTACAGCACCGCCTACGACATCGCACTGCTCTGCCGCGACCTGATCCGGGATTTCCCGCAGTACTATCACTATTTCAAGCTTGGCCACCTGACCTACAACCACATCACCCAATACAACCGCAACAAATTGTTGTGGCTCGACTCCTCCGTGGACGGCCTCAAGACCGGCTACACCAAGGAAGCGGGCTACTGCCTCGCGGCCTCGGCGAAGCGCGGCGATACGCGCTTGATATCGGTGGTCATGGGGACCGACAGCGAACACGCGCGCGTGCGCCAGAGTGAGGCGCTGCTCAATTACGGTTTCCGCTTCTTCGAAACGAAGGTGGTCTACAAAGGCGGGCAACCGGTCACGCAGGCCCGCGTCTGGAAGGGGAGCGAAGACCGAGTGGCGCTGGGCGTGAACCGCAACCTCGAGGTCACGATCCCCACCGGCCGGGCGGAAGAGCTGACCCCGGTCACCGACGTGCACGGGCCGATCGTCGCGCCGGTCGCGCGCGGCAAGACCTACGGGACCGTCAAGGTCATGCTCGGCAAGAAGGTGCTCGCGCAGGCGCCGCTCGTCGCCCTGAGCGACGTCGGTCAGGGTTCCCTTTGGCACCGGCTCAAGGACGACGTCCGGTTGTACTTCGGCCGCTGACCCGCGAGCCACCCCCTGCGAGACGCCGATGACGACGGTCTACCTGAATGGGCGGTTCCTCGCCCCGGACCAAGCACTGGTGCCGGTGTCGGACCGCGGCTTCCTGTTCGGCGACGGGGTCTACGAGGTCATCCCCGTCTACGGCGCGCGGCTGTTCCGGCTCGACGAGCACCTCGCGCGTCTGGCTCAGAGTCTCGCGGGCATCCGCCTCGCCGATCCGCACACGCCCGGCGAGTGGCGTCGGATCCTCGAGGATCTGATCGAACGCAACGGCTCGGGTGATCGCTCGGTGTACCTGCAGGTGACACGCGGGCCGGCTCCCAAGCGCGACCACGCCTTCCCGGCCGTGGTGACGCCGACGGTGTTCGCCTCGGTGAGCCCGATCGCGCCGCCGCCCGCGGACCTGGCCGAGCGCGGCGTGGCCGCGATCACGCGCGAGGACATCCGCTGGAAGTACTGCCACATCAAGGCCATCACCCTGCTCGGCAACGTCCTGCTGCGCCAGGAGGCCGTCGAGGCCGGCTGCGCGGAGGCGATCCTGGTCCGCGACGGCGAGGCGACCGAGGGCGCGGCGAGCAACCTCTTCCTGGTCCGCGACGACGTCCTGCTGACCCCGCCGAAGGGGCCGTTCCTGCTGCCGGGGATCACCCGCGACCTGATCCTGGAGCTCGCCCGGGATCACGGGATCCCGGCCCGCGAGGCGCCGGTGCCCGCGTCCTGGCTCGCCTGCGCACAGGAGCTGTGGATCACGAGTTCCACGCGCGAGATACTGCCGGTCACGCGACTCGACGGGGCGCCGGTCGGCACCGGGCGCCCGGGACCGGTGTGGGCGCGGATGCACGCCTTGTTTCAGGACTTCAAGGCACGCCAGCGCGCCGCCGGCTGACGCCGCCGCACGACGCGGTAGAATAGGCCGCGGGCCGGCACCCGCTCACCCCGGCCGGAGCCGACCATGGACCCGGAGCGCAGCGCCCTCCAATTCCCCTGCGAGTTCCCGGTCAAGGTCTTCGGCGCCGCCGCCGAGGACTTCGACGCCTGCGTCGCCGAACTCGTGCGCCGCCACGTCCCGCGTCTCGGCGAGGGCGCGATCCGCAGCCGCACCAGCCGCGGCGGGCGCTACGTCGCCGTCACCGTGACCGTCCCGGCCGAGAGCCGCGCGCAACTCGACGCCGTCTATCGCGAGCTGAGCGCGAGCGAGCGCGTGGTGATGGTCCTGTGAGCCTGCCCGCGCATCGTCCCGCGGGCACCGGGCCGCTCGTGCGCCGTCTCGGCACCGCAGACTATCTGGAGACCTGGTCGGCCATGCGCGCATTCACCGACGCCCGCGGCCCGGACACCGCGGACGAACTCTGGCTCCTCGAACATCCGCCGGTCTATACCTTGGGGTGGAACGCGCGCGCGGAGCACCTGCTCGATGCCGGCGACATCCCGGTGGTGCGCTGCGACCGCGGCGGGCAGGTGACCTATCACGGCCCCGGACAGCTCGTCCTCTACGCGCTCATCGACCTGCGCCGGCGCCGCCTGGGGGTGCGCGAGTTCGTCCACCGGCTCGAGGCGGCGGTGATCGATCTGCTCCAGGGGTACGGGATCGAGGGTTCGCGCCGTGCCGGGGCGCCCGGCGTCTACGTCGACGGCGCCAAGATCGCCGCGCTCGGGCTGCGTGTGCGCCGCGGCGCCGCCTACCACGGAATCAGCCTGAACGTGACCACGGATCTCGCGCCCTTCGGCCGCATCGACCCCTGCGGCTACGCCGGTCTGAAGGTCACGCGGCTGTGCGATCTCGGCGGGCCCGCCGACGCGTCCGCCGTGGCGACGCCGCTGGCGGCCGCGGTCGCAGCGCAGCTGCCGGAGGCTACATGTTGACGCCGAGGTGACCGCCGCCGAACAGTCCCGCCAACACCCCGCCCGCCAGCATCCAGACGGCGGTCCAGAGCGCGCCGAGAATGATGATCGCCGGAATCGAGGCGACGGCCCACTTCACCATGAACACCACCATCGACCAGAACGGCATACGCACGTCGGTCACCACCACCGCCCGCTCTTCGGGATCCCGGCTCATCTCACACCCCCTTCTCCGACCCGCCCGCGACCGCGCCCGCCCGCGCCGCGGCCAACGCGCGCCGCACCGCCGGCCCGCGCAGGGCGCGAATCATCAGGCCGAGCGGAACGGCCAGTGCGGCGATGAGCAGCACGCCGAGAATCAGGCCCGGCGTGCGATACGGCGCGAGGTCCACGGACACCTCGGCGAACGAACCGGAGGCGGTGAACGCATTCCAGAAGCGCCACCAGTAGATCATCGCGACCGCGAGGTAGGCCAGCGAGAGCCACGACAGCCACTCGAGGGCGGTCCGGGCCCAGGCCTTCAGGCGCAGAAAATCGATCCCGGCCAGCACCGCCACGACCGAGAGCGCGAGCTGGAAGAGGGCCGAGGCGACCGCGTAGCGGGAGGTGCCGAGTGCGCCCCCGAGAGACTGTGCCGCCTGCGGGACGCCGGTCGTGGCGAGCCCCTGCAGCAGCCCCGCGGAAAACACACCCGCGAGCGCCCCGAAACCGTTGAGCAGCCCACTGAGGATCCACGCCCAGGCGATGAGGCGCACGCTACGGGGTCGCGGGTCCGCCAAGACGGCGCCCCCGGTCAGCGTTCGCCCGCCAGGCGCAGCCACAGCGCCGCGGCGATCCCCCAGGCGGCATTGAAGAAGGCCACGAACGCCGGCGTCCACGCGCCGAGGTCGAGACCCGCAATCCCCTTGTGGGCCTTGAGCGGGAACACGACGAAGAGCTGGACCAGCGTCGGCCCGAGACTGAAGAGCAGGCCGCGCACGAGCACGCTGCGCGCGAGCACCGGCAGGAGGAACAGCAGGCCCCAGATGCCGCCCCAGACGATGCGCGGGTAGAGCCAGCCGGGGGTCCACGCCGGCGCGATATGCACGCCCCAGCGCGCCGTGATCCCCAGGACGCCGAAACCCCAGACCGCAAAGCTGTTGACCAGGCCCCCGAACGCGCCCGCGGCGAACACCGCGTTCAATCTGCCGATCGGTCCGCGCATCGCGCCCTCCGCTCCGTGTCACGGCCCATGATCCGACATCGGCCGGCCGCGGGCAACGGCCTTGGCCCGGATTGCTCACGGGGCGGCCGACGGCCGCGGCGCGGGACTCCGGTAGGTCGGCGAGGAATGAATCCGAACTGTCGCGGTCGGCGCTACACGTCGAGCATGAGCTTGCGCGGTTTGCGCATGCCCGCGATCTTGCACGCCTGCTGGCCGTAGCCGTAGGGAAAGAGTTCGTGCAGGAAGCGGCGGGTGCCGCGTTCCTTGCCGAGGCGCTCGCCGAGCATGCGCAGGATGGTCCGCGTCTCCGGGACCGTCTGGCGTTCCTCGAAATGGTTGCGCACGAAATCGACGACCAGCCAGCGGGCCTCGGTCAACTCCAGCGCCTCCTGCCGGGCGATGGCCTGCGCCACGTCCCGGTTCCACTCGGAAGGGTCGAGGAGAAACCCCTCCTCATCGGTCTCCAGCGCCCGCCCGTCGATCTCCAGAGCCATATCCGCCTCCCCCGATCACCACGCCACGGGCCCCGAAACGACCCCGCCCGATCATGCGGTCCGCCGCGTTGCCGCCTCAATACCGCTTTGGCGATAGCCTGCACTACCCCGAAGGGGGTTCGCCCGCGGCGGGCGCGGATCCGCGGCCCGCGGGACGCGCGGTTGCCGTGGTATAGTGACCGCGGACCGAACGGGACCGGCCGCGCGCGCGGGCCGCCCCTTCCGACCGGACCCGATGATGAGCCGACCCCGCCGTCCCCAAGCCGGAGTGCCCGAACGCGGCGCCGAGAAGGTCGCCCGCATCCCGGTGCGCGTCACGCCCGCCACAGCCCCGGCGCGCAAGCCGGCCTGGATCCGTGCGCGGTCCCCCGCACATCCGGCGGTGCAGCGGCTCAAGGCGGTATTGCGCGCCAACCGTCTGCATACCGTCTGCGAGGAGGCATCCTGCCCCAACATCGGCGAGTGCTTCGGGCACGGGACGGCGACCTTCATGATCCTGGGCGAGCTGTGCACGCGCCGCTGCCCGTTCTGCGACGTCGCCCACGGGCGTCCGCTGCCCCCCGACCCCGAGGAGCCGGCCAACCTCGCCCGCACGATCCGCGCCATGGGCCTGCGCTATGTCGTCATCACCTCGGTCGACCGCGACGACCTGCGCGACGGCGGCGCGAGCCATTTCAGCGCCTGCGTCGAGGCGGTGCGCGCGCAGAACCCGGCGATCCGGGTGGAAATCCTGGTCCCGGATTTCCGCGCCCGCGAGACGCGCGCGCTCGCGGCCCTCGCCGCGGCTCCGCCCGATGTCTTCAACCACAACCTCGAGACCGTCCCGCGACTCTACCGCAGCGCCCGCCCGGGTGCCGACTACGCCGGCTCGCTGCGGCTGCTGGAGGCCTTCCGGCAACAGTGCCCACAGGTGCCGACCAAGTCCGGGCTCATGCTCGGCCTCGGCGAGGAGATCGAAGAGGTCGAGGCGGTCCTCGCCGATCTGCGCACGCACGGCGTCGAGATGCTCACCCTCGGCCAGTATCTGCAGCCCTCCGTTCACCATCTGCCGGTCGCCCGCTTCGTGACCCCGGAGGAGTTCGACCGCCTCGGCGAGATCGCCCGGGGTATGGGCTTTCGTCACGTCGCCAGCGGCCCGATGGTGCGCTCCTCCTACCACGCGGACCTCCAGGCGCGCGAGGTGCTCGCGGGCGCCTGACCGGCGCGCGGTCGGCCCGCCGACGACGTCGGATCCAGGCGCCGCCGATGCCATTGGCGGTGTCGGCCCGCCGACCACACCCGATCCAAACGATGTCGCACCGGTCCGCGACGCCGGCCGGGCAAGCCCGGCCCTACCCCCACCTCCTGCGCGGATCCTGGCGCCTGCAGGGCGGGGCTCGCCCCGTCGACGACGCATGACCCAAACGATGTCGCCCCCATCCACGGCGTCGGCCGGGCAAGCCCGGCCCTACCCCCACCTCCTACGCGGATCCTGGCGCCCGTAGGGCGGGGCTCGCCCCGCCGACGACGCATGACCCAAACGATGTCGCCCCCATCCACGGCGTCGGCCGGGCAAGCCCGGCCCTACCCCCACCTCCTGCGCGGATCCTGGCGCCCGTAGGGCGGACCTCGCCCCGCCGACGACGGACGATCCGAACGATGTCACGCCGATCCACAACGTCGGCCGGCAGACCGGGCAAGCCCGGCCCTACGGGCCGTGCAGGATCGCCTCGAGGCGGTCGGCGGCCTGTTCGATACCGGTGGGCCGGGGCGGGCGCGGCGCGGGCATCGCCCACAGCGCCTCCAACTCGCCGCCGAGGTCGCCGTCGCGCAGGCGTTCGGGGTCGATCTCGCGCGCGCACGCGTGGTGCCGCAGCCACGCGGCCAGCCCCGGCTCCTCGGGCCAGTCGCCGCGGCGGGCATAGAGCACCGGCACCCCGTTGCAGGCCGCCTCGGCGAACATGCCGTATCCGGGCTTGGTGATCACCGCGTCGCAGGCGCGCAGGACGTCGACGAACGACTCCCCCAGGGCCGTGACGGGAATCACGTCGGGACGCGCGGCCGCGCTCTCCGGCGGCACGATCCAGCGCACGCCGGGCTGCGCAGGCCACCGCGCCAGCGGCAGCGGTGTGGGGATCCCGCCCGGGGCCACCAGCACCAGGCGCCCGCCGGCCTGCGGATCGAGCCCGGCGCGGCGGCGCACGGCCGCACGCCGGTCCCGGCCGAGGCGGGCGATGGGGCCGATCGGCACCCGGTTCGGCAGGTCCGGCATCGCCAACGCCGGCTCCGGCGCCAGGAACGCGCGCGCCGCGCGATAGGCGCTCGTGATCTCCCGCAGGATCCGCCCGGCGCCGGCGGCCTGCGCGCAATAGGCGCCATAGATCTCCCCCCAGTGCAGGGAGCACAGCGCGACGGCGGGGATCCCCGCCTGCGCGGCCGCGGCGAGGATCCGGTAGGGGATATCGGCGAGGACCAGGTCCACCGCCGCGCGCGCCAGGCCCCGCACCTCGTCCGCGACATCGGCGTCCCAGTTCCGATGGAAGGCGGCATAGGCGCGGGCGCTCGCGGCGGGGCGTACCGTGAGCGCGTCCGCCATCACCATGCCGACGTCGACCGCCCCGGCCCGGTACGCGAAGGGCGGATCGATGCGCGCGGCCAGCACCGCGCGCGGGAGCGCCGAATACACCGTCAGCCGCAGTCCGGGCAGGCGCCGGCGCAGGGCGGCGAGCACCGGCGCGCACTGGGCGAGGTGCCCGTGCCCGTGGTGCGAGATCGCCGCGAGCAGGTGCGGGCCGTCCGCGCCCGCAGCGCTCACCGCGCCCCGTCCACGGGCGCCAGACGCTCCATGAGGTAGCCGAGACAGTCCTGCCGGATGGCCCGCGGATCGCGGGTGAACATCGAAGGCATCAACGCCGCCGCCGTGCGCAACTCGCCGTCGACCTCGGTGAAATAACGGCCCGCGACGTCGCGGCCGCGGTCGTCATAGGCGGCGATCGGCGCGCGCCGCCCGGGGCGCACCCACCCCAGCCGCGTACCCGGCGGCAGTTCCCGGAAATTCAGGTGATCGAGATCCTCCACCAGCCGCAGGTCCGCTTCCTCGGCGCCGAACCCGAACGAGACGCCTTCCGTGATCTTCACGATCGCGACGGTATGGAAGAGGTCGATCGATCCGGGATCGGGGGGGGCGCCGGGCACCGCCGGCAGATGCAGACAGGTCTCCAGATAGTCGAGCGCGTGATCGACCCCGCGGGCGAGGCCGGGCTGTCCGCACTCGAGGGTGACCGCCGGGGCGAGCGATGCGAAGGCCGCCGCCTGCACTCCCCGCGGGGAGGTGAAGTACACCACCGTGCGTCCGAACAGCGACGCCAGGTTCAGGAAACGCGGATCGCGCCGGTTGACGCAGGCATAGTGCGGGTTGAGCCCGGTGTTGTTGTGGACGTCGACGCTCGCGAACACGCCCCGTGCGCGCATCTCCTCGAACACGCGGCGCATGAGCGCGTGCTCCGGCGTGCCGCCGGTCCCGGACCCGGGCCAGACGCGATTGTAGTCCGGCTGTCCGGGCAGTCGGCGCACCCCGGCCGCCGCGGCGGCGACGTTGCCGACGAACAGCGACAGCGACCGCGGCAGTTCGTGCGCGCCTCCGCCCGGGCGGTAGCGGCGCAACAACCGCTGTGCGGCGCGCAGCCCGGTATCCTCATCGCCGTGCAATAGCACCGAGACGAAAAGCGGCGGCTCGCCCCTCCCGGCGAGGTGGAGGAGCGTCGGACCCGGCAGCAGACGGTGCAAGGCCGCGGGTTCCGCCGTCAGGAAGCCGTCGGGAAGACGATCCAGAACGGTGAGTTCGACGGCCCCGGTATCCATCACCAGCCCCACGTATGCACCGGCTCGCCGGTCTCCTGATGCTCGAGATAGGCCGCCGTGAGCCCGGCGAAGTCGCGGCCGTGGGCCGCGATCCATGCGCGCTGCCAAGCCGCGCCGTTGCGCGCGCCGCGCACGCGCGCCTCGATCACCCCCAGATATTGATCCACGTCGGCGGCATCCAGTTCCAGGCGCAACAGGCCGCGGCGCGCCGCGGGAAGCAGGGTCTCCAGCAGAAGCGCCTGCACCGACCCGCGCCGCCCGTCGAGCCACTCCACGTTGGCGCGCAGCCCGCCGCGGGCCGCGGCATAGAAGTTGTCGCGTGCCCGCGCGAAGGTCAGGTCGCGCTCGGGCGGCACCAGGCGCCCGGCGAGCGCCTCGACGAGCCCGTAGAACAACGCCGCGTTGGCGACCGCATCAACCGTGCTCGGCCCCCCGGGCACCACCCGATGCTCGATGCGCAGGTGCGCCCCGCCGCCCGCGTCGAATCCGATCAGCGGACGGTTCCAGCGCCAGATCGTCCCGTTGTGCAGTCGCAGGTGCGCGAGCGCCGCGGGTGGGTCGTCGCTGCACATCGGCAACAGCACCGGATAGTGGTCGCGGTTCTCGACGAAGCACTCCAGCAGCGACTCGCGCGCATAGTCCGACCCGAAGGTGACGCGGCGCATCGGCCCGCAGGACGCACCGTCGTAGCCGCCCACCTCCACCGACTGCTCGAACAGCGGGATGCGCGTCTCGTCCCAGAGATCGCGGCCGAACAGATAGGGCGAGTTGGCGCCGGCGGCGACCATCGGCGCGGAGACGATCAGCGCCGCGTTGAACACGCGCACCGCGCGCTCCGGCGACGTCTGGAGATGGATCTGCAACGAGGTCGCCGCGGCCTCGAGCATGACGTCCCGGTGCTCCGTGCCGAGGTGCTCGGCCCCCTGGATATCGAGATGCAGCGGGCGCCCGTCGCGCAGGCGCAGCACCTGCTCGTTGAGGGCCCGGTAACGCTTGAGCGCGGACATGTTGGCCGGACACAGTTCGCTCTCGCGCAGTGTCGGCAGGATTCCGGCCATCAGCATGCGGACCCCCAGGGTGCGCGCGGCGCGCGCGCACGCGCGCCAGGTCTCGTCCAGTTCGCGGTGCATGGCCGCGAGGGCGTCGCCGTGCAGGGCGCGCGGCGCCCCGTTGAGTTCGACGTTGAAGCGGGCGAGTTCGGGGACCACGCGCGCATCCCCGAGGCGATCGAGAAACGCCGCGTTGACCGGTGCGGCGCGCAGCCCGGCGTCGACCAGCCATGCCTCCAGCTCGTAGCCGCCCACCGCGGGCGCGGCGGAGAAACACCCGTCGCGGAACCACCCTGTCAGGATCTCCGTCTCCGCGTCCAGGCGGCGGCGGAACTCGGCGAAGTCGCCGTCCCGGAAGCGGCTCTCGGCGATCTCCTGTCCCACCGCTCAGTCCCCCTCGCCCGCGCCGTCCTCGGGATCCGCGTAGAGTCCCTCGAGCAGTTCGGCCCACGCACGCTCGTGGTGTTCGAGCAGGCGCAACAGCGCCGCACGCAGTGCGAGCAACTCCGACTCGAAGCGCGCGAAGTCGGCCCCGCCTTCGACGAGGCGCGCGGCACGCTCGAGATCGAGCAGACCGTCGCGCAGCTTCACGCAGGCGCCCAGCGCGGACTTGACCTGCTCGCGCGGCTGCGGGATCCAGCTGCGGTCGGAGAGCAGCGAACGCAGGTTCTCGCCGGTCTCGAGCAGGCGTTTGCGCATCCGCGCCAGCGCGCCGAGACGCGGGCTCTTGAGGTCCCCCCACACGCCGAGGTCGACGAGCCGCAGCCAGCGCGCGCGCAGGTCCTGCGCCGCCTGCGGATCGAAACGGAAGGATTGCGCCACCTGCTGGGGATCGAGGTTCGCCATCGCAGCGCCTACACCCTGTTCGCCCGGACAATGGGTTCAGCTTAGCAGACCCAGCAGGCGGTCCAGTTCGGCGAGGCGCTCCGGGGTCCCGACGTCCATCCAGCGCCCGCCGTAGCGCTCGCCGGAGACCTGCCCGCGGGCGGCGGCGGCGCGCAGCAGCGGCGCCAGCGCGAAGCGGCCGGGGGCGTGACCGGCGAAGAGCTCCGGGCGGTAGACGCCGATGCCGGAAAAGGTGAGGCGGGCGGCGCCGGCGGCGGCGACCTCGCCGCCGACGAGCGCGAAGTCGCCCGCGGGGTGGTGCGGCGGGTTGTCGACCAGCACCAGGTGCGCCAGGTGCGGGGACGGGGGCGTGAGCCGATCATAGGGATAGTCGGTCCAGACGTCAGCGTTGACCGCGACGAACGGCCCGGGCCCGAGGAGCGGAAGCGCACGCAGGATGCCGCCCCCGGTCTCCAGCGCCCGTTCGCCCTCCTCGGAATAGAGGATGCGCACGCCGTAGCGCGACCCGTCGCCGAGCGCCGCGCGGACCCGGGCGCCGAGGTGCCCCAGGTTGACGACCAGCTCCGCGAACCCGGCGCGCGCCAGGGCGTCGATCTGATGCTCGATCAGCGCCCGCCCGCCGGCGCGCAACAGGGGTTTCGGGACGCGGTCGGTCAACGGACGCATGCGCTCGCCGCGCCCGGCGGCGAGGATCATCGCCCTCATCGCCGCGGCGCCGGCACGCGCTGCATCGCCGGCGCGACCCGCGTGCGGAGAAACTCGTGCAGCGCCGCGAACTCGGGATGGCGGCCGGTGACCTCGACCAGATAGCCGAACACACGCGGGATGTCGGCGAGATAGCGGGCCTTGCCGTCGCGATGATACAGGCGCGCGAAGATCCCCACGACCTTCAGGTGGCGCTGGAGCCCCATCAGGTCGAACCAGCGCAGGAAACCGGCCTCGTCCTCCGCGCGCAGGATCCCCGACTGAAGGGCGAGGCGGTGATAGCCGAGGACCCAATGCTCGACGCGCGCGCGCGGCCAGGAGACGTAGGCGTCGCGCAACAGCGAGACGAGGTCATAGGTCACCGGCCCCGCGACGGCGTCCTGAAAATCGAGGATGCCGGGATTGTGGGTCGGTGTCACCAGCAGGTTGCGCGAATGGTAGTCGCGGTGCACGCACACCTGCGGCTGCTCCAGCGCCGCGCCGATCAGCGCCTCGAAAGAGCGCTCCAGGAGCCCCCGGCCGTCGGCGTCGAGGTCCAGGCCGAGGTGTCTACCGAGGAACCACTCCGGAAACAGTTCGAGTTCGCGGCCGAGGAGCGCACGATCGTACGGCGGCAGTTCCAGGGCCGCCGGATCCACGCAGGTCTGCAGCACCACCAGCGCCCCGAGGGCGTCGCCGTAGAGGCGCTCCACGCGCCGCTCGTCGAGGGCGTCGAGATACAGCTCGGTACCCAGGTCGCTCAGGAGCAGGAAGCCGCGGTCGAAATCGCTCGCAAGCACCGCAGGGACGTTGAGGCCGGCCTCGCGCAAGCCCGCGGCGATGCGGACGAACGGCCGGCAGTCCTCGCGCGCCGGCGGCGCGTCCATGACGATCCAGCTTCGATCGCCGAGCCCGATGCGGAAATAGCGCCGGAAGCTCGCGTCGGAAGAGGCCGGCGCGACGGTGAGCGTGCCCGGGCCGAGCTGCGGGCGCACCCAGTCGAGCAGCGCGCGCAGACGTTCGTCGCCGCGAAAACCCGGGGGCGCGTCCGCCGGATATTCGTACGGGACGGGCTGATCGGGGGCCATGGGGATCGGGGGACGGGCGGGGGCGGTACCTGCGCCCCCGCCGTCCTCGCCTACTTGGGCCGGCGGGGCGTGCGGCGGCGCACCCCCTTCTTCGCCGCGGTCTTGCGGCGCGCCGGGGCCTTCTTCGCCGCAGACTTCTTCCGGGCCGAGGATTTCTTCTTGGCGAGAGGTTTCTTCTTCGCCGCCGGCTTCTTCTTCGCCGCGGCTTTCTTCTTCGCCGCGGCTTTCTTCTTCGCCGCGGGCTTCTTCTTCGCCGCCGGCTTCTTCTTGGCTGCGGGCTTCTTCTTGGCCGCCGGCTTCTTCTTGGCCGCCGGCTTCTTCTTGGCCGCGGCTTTCTTCTTGGCCGCGGTCTTCTTCTTGGCCGCCGGCTTCTTCTTGGCTGCGGGCTTCTTCCGGGCGGTCGCCTCCTCGCCGCCGGCGGGCCGCCTCGCCACAACGGCTGCGGCAGCCCCTTCGCCGGCGCCCGCCGGGGCGGACGCCTCGCCCCGGCCCACCGCGTCCAGGATGCGGCGGATCGCACGCTGGATGTCGGAGATCTCCCCTACACCCTGAACGGTGCGCAGGCGCCCGCTACGGCGGTAGTAATCGACGACGGGAGTGGTCTGCGCCTCGTAGACCCGCAGCCGGTTGCCGATCGTCTCCTCGTTGTCGTCGGCCCGACGACGCAGATTGCCGCCGCAGAGATCGCAGCGGTCATCGAACTTGGGCGGATTCGAGTAGACGTTGTAGACCGCGCCGCAGGATTCGCAGGTCCGCCGCCCGGTCAGGCGCTGCATCAGCACGTCGAAGTCGACGTCGATCAGCAGCGCCAGGTCCAGGGGCTGCCCCAGATCCTGCAGCATCCCGTCGAGGGATTCCGCCTGCGACAGATTGCGCGGGAACCCGTCGAGGATGAAACCGCGCTGCGCGTCGGACTCGGCGAGGCGCTCGCGGATCATCCCGAGTACGATCTCGTCGGAGACTAGCTGCCCGGCGTCCATGGCCGCCTTCGCCATGCGTCCGAGCGGCGTGTCGGCGGCCACCGCCGCACGGAGCAGGTCGCCGGTGGAGATCTGCGGGATATGGTATTGATCGACGAGCTGTTTCGCCTGCGTACCCTTGCCCGACCCCGGTGCTCCCAACAGTACGATTCTCATGGCGGCCTTTCGCTCCCCGTCGTCTGGGTTGTTGTCTTGGATGGACTGCCGACCGGCAGCCCCGGCACGGTCCGGACACTGCGGGTTCGGCTCGCCACCCGCCCGTCCCTGCGCCCCGGACCGCCCGTCCCCGCCGGCCGCACCCCGATCCCGGCCACACCCCGGGTGTCCCGTATCGGTCCGCCCGCGCGCCGGCGCCGGCGGGCGTTGCGCACGCCGCGGACGCACACCGCGGCGTAAACGTGCGACTAAGCTACCCGCACGACCGCGACAAGTCAACGAACCCCATGAAATGCATTATGTTTTGGAGTATCCTTGGACCCCCTTCGACGGGGGCGGCGCGCCCGGCACGGCGAGCCCGCGTCGAACCCATTGATTATTGAAGCATCCATGGACCGCATCCCGGAATTCACTGCACAGGAACTCGAGGTCGCCCGCGCGATTCTCGCCGAGCGCTACGCGCGCCCGGTCGAGCCGGAACCGGCCGAGAGCGAACTGCGCCTCGATCCGCACGCCCTCGAACTGGTGACCTGCCCGAGCCTCTACTGGCAGGAGCGCGGTTGCCACTTCGTCGTCTTCAAGACCGCGCCGAGCCGCTACCGCTGTCAGTTTTTCTACCGCGTCCGCCAGGTGTTCGGCACCGGGATCGAGGAGTACGACGACCTCGGCGATTGCATCCTCACCCTGCTGCGGGTCCAGTCGGACCACGAGCGCGAGCGCGGAATGGCGCCGCAGGGGGACTGACGCGGCCCGCCGCGGGTGCGGTGGTATGCGGACCGCGGAGCCGATATCATGCGGGCGGCTTCGATATCCGCAACACAACGAACCACGGGGACCGCAGCCCCAGGGGAGAGAATTCGAGATGGCCAGGAAAGCGGCGAAGAAGAACGCCTTTTATGCGCAGTCCGGCGGGGTCACCGCCGTCATCAACGCCAGCGCCTGCGGGGTGATCGAAACCGCGCGCCGACACAAGGACCGCATCGGCAAGGTCTACGCCGGGCGCAACGGCATCATCGGCGCCCTCACCGAGGATCTCATCGACACCGGGCGCGAATCGGCCGCCGCCATCGCCGCGTTGCGCCATACCCCGGGCGGGGCGTTCGGCTCGGCGCGCTATAAGCTCAAGGGGCTCGACGAGAACCGCGCGGAATACGAGCGGCTCATCGAGGTCTTCGAGGCGCACAACATCGGCTACTTCTTCTACAACGGCGGCAACGACTCCCAGGACACCGCCTACAAGGTGTCGCAGTTGAGCGAGAAGATGGGCTATCCCATCACCTGCATCGGCGTGCCCAAGACCGTCGACAACGACCTGCCGATCACCGACAACTGCCCCGGATTCGGCTCCGTCGCCAAGTACGTCGCCGTCTCCATCCGCGAGGCCGCCTTCGACGTCGCCTCCATGGCCAAGACCTCCACGAAGATCTTCGTCATGGAGGTCATGGGCCGGCATGCGGGCTGGATCGCCGCCGCCGGCGGCCTCGCCGCCGAGAAGGCGGGCGACGCACCGCACGTCATCCTCTTCCCCGAGGTGGTGTTCGACCAGGAGAAGTTCCTCAAGCGCGTCGATCAGGCGGTCAAGAAATACGGCTACTGCGCGATCGTCGTCTCCGAGGGGGTGCGCAACGCCGCGGGCCGCTTCCTGGCCGAGGCCGGCACCAAAGACGCCTTCGGGCACACCCAGCTCGGCGGCGTCGCGCCGGTCATCGCGCAGCTCATCAAGGACTCCCTGGGATACAAGTACCACTGGGCGGTCGCCGACTACCTGCAACGCTCCGCCCGGCACATCGCCTCCAAGACCGACGTCGAGCAGGCCTACGCCGTGGGCAAGGCCGCGGTGCAGCTCGCGCTCAAGGGTCAGAACGCGGTCATGCCGACCATCGTGCGCAAATCCGACAAGCCCTACCGCTGGGGCATCGGCGTGGCGCCGCTCGCGGACGTGGCCAACGTCGAGAAGAAGATGCCGCGCGAGTTCATCGCCCGCGACGGCTTCGGCATCACCGAGAAGTGCCGGCGCTACCTGCAGCCGCTGGTCCGGGGCGAGGACTACCCCCCGTACCGCAACGGTCTGCCACAGTACGCGACGCTCAAGAACACGCCGGTCCCGCGCCGCCTGAAGGGGCGCTTCGTGCTGAAGTAGGCCGGAACGGGGCCCCTTGACCTGGATCAAGCGATGACCCTGGACAAAGCCAGAGAATTGCTCGCCGTCCAGGTGCAGATGGGCAGCGGCTACAATCGCAACGCCGCGCGCCTGATCCTGGCCGAGGTCCAGCGCGAGCACGGCCAGGCGGCGGTCGACCGCCTCATCGGGGAACTCAGGCTCGAGGAGGTCTTCGGGCTCAGGCCCGGGACCGTGTTCAAGCAACCCTGACCGGAGACGGCCGGGGAGTTTGTCGCCGACCCTGCGGCCGCGCGGCCGCGATCGGGGGCCGGCGACGCATTGGCTTGCGGACGCGGGCGCGGTCGTCGCAGACCCGGACCCGTCGCCCGCCGGTATGCGGCTGCGCGCCGCTCATCATACGGAGGATGGTCCATGTCACCAGAAGTCTGGTTCGCCCTGGGCTGCGCCGGCGTGGCGCTGATCTACGGCGTCGTTTCCGTGCGCTGGGTGCTCGCCCAGCCGGCAGGCAACGACCGGATGCGCGAGATCGCCGCCGCCGTGCAGGAGGGCGCGAAGGCCTATCTCAACCGCCAGTACACCACCATCGGCCTGGTCGGCGTGGTCCTCTTCCTTCTGATCCTGTTCGTCCTCAGCGTGAAGACCGCCATCGGCTTCGCCATCGGCTCGATCTGCTCGGCCGCCGCGGGCTACATCGGCATGAACATCTCGGTGCGCGCGAACGTGCGCACCGCGGAGGCCGCCCGCCGCGGCCTGAACCCGGCGCTCGCGGTCGCCTTCCGCAGCGGCTCGATCACGGGACTGCTGGTCGTGGGCCTGGGCCTGCTCGGGATCACGGCCTATTATGCGATCCTCACGGCGATCGCGCCCGCGGGCCAGTCGGTCACGACGACGATCGAACCGCTGGTGGGGCTGGCCTTCGGGAGTTCGCTGATCTCGATCTTCGCCCGCCTCGGCGGCGGCATCTTCACCAAGGGCGCCGATGTCGGCGCCGACCTGGTCGGCAAGATCGAGGCCGGCATCCCCGAAGACGACCCGCGCAACCCCGCGGTGATCGCCGACAACGTCGGCGACAACGTCGGCGACTGCGCAGGCATGGCCGCGGACCTGTTCGAGACGTATGCGGTGACCGTCGTCGCGACCATGCTGCTCGGCGCCCTGATCGTGGGCGGGGGCGACACCAAGGCGGTGGTCTACCCGCTGGTCCTCGGCGGCGCCTCGATCGTCGCATCCGTCATCGGTACCTTCTTCGTCCGTGCCCGTGAGGGCGGCAAGATCATGAGCGCGCTGTACCGGGGGCTGATCGCCTCGGGGGTGCTCGCGGCGATCGCCTTCTACCCGATCACGCAGTGGCTGATGGCCGCAAACGGCCACTTCAGCGTCGGGCATCTCTACGGGGCGGCGCTCATCGGGCTCGCCCTCACCGGCGCTCTGGTGGTCATCACCGAGTACTACACCGCGACCGAATACGGGCCGGTGCGCCACATCGCCGACGCCTCCACCACGGGGCACGCGACCAACATCATCGCCGGTCTCGGGGTCTCGATGAAGGCGACTTCGCTGCCGGTGCTGGCGATCTGCGCGAGCATCTGGGGCGCCTTCGCCCTCGCGGGCCTCTACGGCATCGCCGTGGCGGCCACCGTCATGCTGTCGATGACGGGGATGATCGTCGCCCTCGACGCCTACGGGCCGGTGACCGACAACGCCGGGGGGATCGCCGAGATGGCGGAACTACCCCCCGAGGTGCGCGGGATCACCGATCCGCTGGACGCGGTCGGCAACACCACCAAGGCCGTGACCAAGGGCTACGCCATCGGCTCGGCCGGCCTCGCCGCCCTGGTCCTGTTCGCCGACTACACGCACGCCCTCACCCGCGCGGGCCACGCGCTGAGCTTCGACCTGTCCGACCACCTGGTGATCATCGGGCTGTTCATCGGCGGGCTGGTGCCCTATCTGTTCGCCGCCTTCGCCATGGAGGCGGTGGGCCGCGCCGCCGGCTCGGTGGTCATCGAGGTGCGCCGCCAGTTCCGCGAGATCAAGGGGATCATGGAGGGCAAGGCCAAGCCGGACTACTCCCGCGCCGTCGACCTGCTCACCAAATCGGCGATCCGCGAGATGATCGTGCCCTCGCTCCTGCCCGTCCTGGTCCCGATCCTGGTGGGCTGGCTGCTCGGGCCCAAGGCCCTCGGCGGCGTGCTGCTTGGGTCCATCGTCACCGGCCTGTTCGTCGCCATCTCCATGACCACGGGGGGCGGCGCCTGGGACAACGCCAAGAAGTACATCGAGGACGGCAACCTCGGCGGCAAGGGCTCCGACGCGCACAAGGCCGCGGTGACCGGTGACACCGTGGGCGATCCCTACAAGGACACCGCCGGCCCGGCCGTGAACCCGCTGATCAAGATCATCAACCTGGTGGCGCTGCTGATCGTGCCGCTGATCACGCACTGACGGCATCGGCGGCGGCGCGGGACCGACTCCGGGACCTCGCCGCCGCCCGCGTCTCCCGGGACCTTCAGCCCCGCCGCGCGGCGTCGGCGTCGGTGTCGGCCGCGTACGATTCGAGCGGCGCCGGCCGGGCCACGGCATAACCCTGGGCGAAGTCCACGCCCAGGCGCCGCAGCTCGGTCAGGGTCGCCTCGTCCTCCACGAACTCGGCCACGGTCCGCATCCTCAGCACGCGGCCGACCTGGTGGATGGCCTCCACCATGGCATGATCGACGGGATCCTCCGCCATGTCGCGGACGAAGGCCCCGTCGATCTTGAGATAGTCGACCGGGAAATTCTTCAGGTAGGCGAAGGAACTCAGGCCGCTGCCGAAGTCGTCCAGCGCGAAGCGGCAGCCGCGCTCGCGCAGCACCGACATGAAGCGCATCGCCTGCGCGAGGTTGGCGACCGCCGCCGTCTCGGTGACCTCGAAACACACGCGGGCGGCGGCGACCCCGCTCGCCTCCAGGCAGTCCGTCACGTAGGGAAGAAACGACTCGTCTCCCAGGGACTGCCCCGACAGGTTGATGCCGCAGAGGTTCAGGTCGCGCACGCCGGGGTGTCCGCCGGCGAGCGCCGCCAGCGCCGAACGCACGACCCAGCGGTCGACGTCGGGCATGAGATGATAGCGCTCCGCCGCCGGGAGGAATTCGCCCGGCGCGACGACGGTCCCGTCCTCGTCGACCATGCGCAGCAGGAACTCGGCGGGGCGCACGCCGGCGCAGTCCGGTGAGAGCGCACGGTAGGGCTGCAGCCACAACTGCCACCGGTCCTCGTTGAGCGCCTCGCGGATACGCCGCGCCCAGCGCATCTGCCCGTGATGGCGCAACAACGCGCCGTCCGCCGCGTGGGAGACATGGACGCGGTTGCGCCCCTGTTCCTTGGCGACGTAGCAGGCGGCGTCGGCGGCGCCGAGGCCGTCGGAGAGCCCGCCGGTATCGGCGTCCAGCGCGACCACACCGATGCTGACGCCGATCTCGAAGCGTTTGCCCTCCCAGTCGAAGCGGAACCCCTGCACGACGCGGCGCAGCTTGTCGCCAATCTGCGCGGCGCGCTCCAGCGGACAGTGCTCCAGCAGCACGCCGAACTCGTCGCCGCCGAGACGGGCGAGGGTGTCGGTTTCGCGCACGCAACCGGACAGCTCGACGGCCAGACGGCGCAGGAGTTCGTCTCCCGCGGCGTGACCGCAGGTGTCGTTGACGATCTTGAACTGGTCGAGGTCGAGGTAGCACAGGGCATGCCCGGTATCGGACCCGGCGCTACGTACGCGCTCCAGGGCCCGCTCCACGCGGCGCTCGAATTCGCGGCGGTTGATCAGACCGGTGAGCGGGTCGTGGCTGGCCTGATAGGCCATCTGACGCGCCATGCCGTGCAATTCGGTGACGTCCCGGAACACCAGCACCGTACCGATGACCCTGCGCTCGAGATCGAGCACCGGGGACACCGTGACCTCGGTGGCGAACCGGCGCACCTGATCCCGGTGCAGCAAAAGGGTCCTGCCGGCGAGGCAGAAGCTCCCCCGCTCGCGGCGCGAGCGCGCCACGGGATCGGGCAGCGCGCGCCCGCTGACCTCGTCGACCAGACGCAGGACCTCCAGCAGCGCTCGCCCCAGGGCCTCGTCCCGGGGCCAGCCGGTTAGCTTCTCGGCGACCGGGTTCAGGTACTCGACGATGCCGTGCACGTCGGTGCGGATCACCCCGTCGCCGATCGATTCCAGGGTCACCTGGGCGAGCTCCTTCTCGTGCTGCAACTCGCGCTCGGCGCGCCGGCGCTCGGCCTCGTCCATCGCCAGGGCGACGATATCCGCGAGGGCGGCGGCGAAGTTCTGTTCCTCGAGGGTCCAGGGACGGGGCGGGCCGACGTGCTCGTGGCACAGCACGCCGGCCGTGCCGGAGCCGAGCCGGATCGGGGCGTCCAGCATCGCGCCGATGCCCGCCGGCGTCAGGTAGCCGTCCGAAAACTCCCGGGTCCGCGGGTCCTCGTGGGCGTCGGCGGCGGCGATGACGAGGTCCGACTCCATGGCCGCGAAATAGCTCGGATAGTCGGCGCGCGCCAGCGTCATCCCGGCCGAGAAACGCCCCGGCCCGCGCTCGTAGAGCACCTCGCAGACGATCCGTGTGCGGGCCGCGTCGAAGCGCCACAGCCCCACGCGCTCCACGCCCAGGGTGCGCGCAGCGGTCTCGCATACCCGGCGGAAGACATCGGCCTCGCAGCCGGGCGCGGCGCCCTGGCGCGAAACCAGCTCCAGCAGCGCCTGCTGCTGCGCCCGCAGCGCGGCCTCCCGGACGCGGCGCGCCTCCTCCTCGCGCCGGCGCTCGCTGATGTCGCGCACCACGCACACCAGACCGTCGTCTTCGAGGGCCGTCAGCGAGAGTTCCTGTGCAAAGCGGGTGCCGTCGCGACGCAGGCCGACGGCCTCGCCGCGCCAGCGCCCGGCGGCGGCGACGACCGGCATGATCGTCTCGCGAAAGCGCGCGAGCTCGGCCGTGTCATAGAGGGTATGCCACGAGCGCCCGAGCATCTCGTCCGGGCGATCGTAGCCGTAGAGCCGGGCGTGCGCCTCGTTGACGAAGGTATAGACCCCGCGCGCGTCGAGCAGCGCCATCCCGTCCATGGCGCTCTCCATCGCGCGCCGTTCCGGGTGCCGCTCCTCCCGACCCGGGCGCCGGGCGAGGATCGCCGTGAGCGCGGCGGCCAGACACCGCGGCGACCACGAGCGGTCCAGATAGCCGGCCGGCCGCACGGCGTCCGCGCATTGGAGCAGCGCATCGTCGTCCGGCGGCCCGACCAGGGCCAGCACCACGCCCCCTCCGGCGGCACGGATCCGCCGCAGCGCGTCCGGCACACCCGGATCCCCACACCGTTCGAGAGGGATCAACACCGCATCGGGGACGGGGGTCTGCGCCGCGGCGTGCGCGGGGCACCGTCGCACCTCGAACCCCGCCGACGCCAGGGGGCCCGCCACGTCGTCCGTGTCGTGCGCGTGCCCTTCGATGATCAGGATCCGTGCGCCCATCGCCCTCGGGGTACCCCATCCGCCGCCCCGCGCCGACGCCGGGCCTCCAATCCGTGCTATCGACCGGCCGCAGGCGGTGTTTGAGTCCCATCGGAGCCCGGCGGCTCCGAGCGCTGGGCGCCCGGTGAGAAATACGGGCTAAAGCTTTCCAATACCCCAGCGCTAGCATGGTGGGCCCGGGGCGCCGCGGGCGACGGGCCCGTCCACGCCGCCCCGGCGGCCTCGCGGAGATTCCCCGTGCAGCGCTACGACTTCCTCGTCATCGGTAGCGGACCGGCGGGCCAGAAGGCCGCCATCCAGGCGGCCAAGCTCGGGCGGCGGGTCGCCGTCATCGAGCGCCGCCCGGTCGTCGGCGGGGTCTCGGTGCACACCGGGACGATCCCGAGCAAGACGCTGCGCGAAGCGGTGCTCTATCTGACCGGATGGAGCCAGCGCGGCCTCTACGGCTACGGCTACCGCCTCAAGCCCCATATCGGCATCGAGGACCTGATGCAGCGCCTGCGCACGACCCTGCAGCACGAGACCGAAGTGATGCAGAACCAGCTCGCGCGCAACGGCGTCGACGTGATCCAGGGCGCCGCCGCGTTCGCGGATCCCCACCGCGTCACGGTCGAGACCCCGGGCGGCGAGCACCTGTCGCTGGAGGCCGAACGCACCCTCATCGCCACCGGCACGACGCCGCACCGCCCCGAGTCGGTGCCCTTCGACGACGACACCATTATCGACAGTGACGGGATCCTGAGCCTCAAACGCATCCCGCGCTCGATGATCGTCGTCGGCGGCGGCGTCATCGGCCTGGAATACGCCTCGATCTTCAGCATCCTCGATGTGAAGGTGACGCTGGTCGAGAGCCGCCCGCACCTGCTCGACTTCATGGACCGCGAGGTCGTGGACGAATTCTCCCATCACATGCGCGACCGCGGCGTGCTGCTGCGCCTGGGCGAGGCGGTCGCAGGCGTGAGCCACGGCCCCAACGGCCACGTGACGACCACGCTCGAGAGCGGCAAGACGCTGCGATCCGAACTGGTGATGTTCGCCGCCGGGCGCACCGGCAACACCGCCGCGCTGCATCTGGAGAACGCCGGCCTCAGCGCCGACGCCCGCGGCCGGCTGCGGGTGAACGAGCGCTTTCAGACCGACACGCCCCACATCTACGCGGCGGGCGATGTGATCGGCTTCCCGAGCCTCGCCTCGACCTCCATGGAGCAGGGCCGGCTCGCGGCCTGCAGCGCCTTCGGCGTACCCGCGAGCAGCCAGCCCGAGTGGTTCCCCTTCGGCATCTACGCGGTCCCGGAGATGAGCATGGTGGGGAAGAGCGAGCAGGAGCTTACCGAGCAGAAGGTGCCCTACGAGGTCGGGATCGCGCGCCTGCGCGAGACGGCCCGCGGCCAGATCATGGGCCTGAACGACGGCCTGTTGAAGATCCTGTTCGGGCTCGAAGACCGGCGCGTGCTCGGCGTGCACATCCTCGGGGAGGGGTCGACCGAACTGATCCACATCGGGCAGGCGGCCCTGGCCCTGGGCGGGACCCTCACGTTCTTCCTGGAGAACGTCTTCAACTACCCCACCCTGGCGGAGGCCTACAAGGTGGCCGCCCTCGACGCCTGGAACCGGCTGTGTGTCTGACCGCGGGGGCTTGACGGAAGCGGGCGCCCGACATCTAATGCGCGCGTCGGCGCCCCGCCCGGCCGGGGCCCGCCGATCCCCGTGTCCCCGACCTTCGGCTCCTAGCGTTCGGGCCGTTACCATGCGCCTGCTCTCCTTCGACCCCCTGCGCACCTTCGATATCCCCGGGGTGCGTTACCTCAAGCCGGAGTGGATGTTCCGCCACCGCGCGGAGATCGCCGAAAGCGACTGGGTGCTGTTCCCCGAATACTGGCAGGTGAACGCCCTGGTCTACGGCATGGGCCGGCGCCTGTTCCCGAGCCCGGCGAGCTACCATCTGGGCCACGACAAGCCGGAGATGACGCGCGCCTTCTGGGCGATCTGTCCGCAGCACGTGCCCGAGACCCGCATCCTGGCGTCGACCGACGACGCCGAGCGGCGGATCCCGGAGGAGTTCGACTTCCCGTTCGTCGTCAAGGAGCCGCGCAGCTCGATGGGGCGGGGCGTGCGGCGCATCGACGACGCCGCCGCGTGGCGCGCCTACGCGCGCAGCCACCCGGTGCTCTACGTACAGGAGTACCTGCCGATCGATCGCGACCTGCGGGTGGTCTGGGTCGGGGACGAGGTGGTCACGGCCTACTGGCGGGTGGGTCCGCCCGACGCGTTCCATCACAACGTCGCCCGCGGTGCGCGGATCCTCTTCGACGGGGTCCCGGACGAGCCGCTGGCGCTGGTGACCGATGTGGCCACCCGTCTCGGGGTCGATCATGCCGGCTTCGACCTGGCCTGCGTGGGTGGCCGGTGGTTCCTGCTGGAGTTCAATACGCTGTTCGGCAACCAGGCCCTGACCCGGGCCGGCATCGCCCTGGGGCCGCGGATCCAGGCGCTGCTCGAGCGCCGCGGCGCGCCCGCAATCGACCCCGACCCGCGGCCGTTGCCGCGCGCGGGCTGAACGCCCCCGCGGCCCGGAGCGCCGGCGACCCATGCGGCAGGGACTGATCCCATCGCGCGCGCTGTTCGTCTCCGTCGCCCTCCTCATGGCGGGGAACGGGCTGCTCGGGATCTATTTGAGCGTGTTCATGGGTCTGGCCGGCTGGCCGGCGCCCACCATCGGCGTGGTCATGGCCGCCTACTTCGCCGGGCTCGTCAGCGGGGCGTTCACGGGCGGGGGCGTCATCCGCGCCGTCGGCCACATCCGCGCCTTCGCCGCCTTCGCCTCCGCCGCCACCAGCGCCGCGCTGCTGCACGGCCTGTTGACCTCTCCCGCGGCCTGGCTCGTGCTGCGGGCGCTGACCGGCTTCGCCGTCGCCGGCCTCTATCTGGTCATCGAGAGCTGGCTCAATGCGCACGCCGACGCCCGCAACCGCGGGCGGCTGTTCTCCCTCTACGCCGCCACCTCCATCCTCGCACTCGGGATCGGCCAGCTCCTCCTCAACCTCGGCGACCCGCACACGCTCGCTCCGATCCTCCTCGCGGCCGTGCTGCTGGCCCTCTCGGCGCTGCCCGTCTCACTCACCCGTGCGGTCCACCCGACGCTCCCGGAATGGTCGCACTTCGGCCCGCTGGACCTCCTGCGCACGGCGCCCGCGGGGGCCCTGGGCGCCTTCGCCGCCGGCCTCACCGGGGCCGCCTTCGCCGCGCTGGCCCCCGTCTACGGGGTGCGTTCGGGACTCGGGATCGGCGGAGTCTCGGGCCTGATGGGGGTCGCGGTGGTCGGCGGGCTGCTGCTGCAGTGGCCGGTCGGGGTGCTCTCCGACCGGCTCGACCGGGTGCGCCTGATCGGGGCGGTCCATTTCGGGGTCGCGATCGCCGCGCTCGGGATGTGGTGGGTGGGCGGGCGGTCGCTGCCCGCTCTGCTCGTCCTGGCGGCGCTGTTCGGGGGGCTCAGCTACACCCTCTATCCGCTCAGCGTCGCGCACGCCAACGACCTCGCCGACCGGCGCCACTTCGTCTCCGTGAGCGCCGGCCTGCTCCTGATCTGGGGTACCGGCTCGGCCCTCGGGCCGCTGCTGGCGGCGCCCGCCATGACCCTCCTCGGACCCGACGGGCTGTTCGCCTATCTGTTCTTCACCAGCGCCGCCTTCGGGACCGTCGCGACGATCCTGCGCCGGCGCACCGGCCCGGGGCCCGAGCGCAGCCCTTTCGTCACCCTGACCCGCACCACCCCCGTGCTCAGCGAACTCGACCCGCGCGCGGCGCCGGACGACGGGCCCGCGGTCACCCCCGGGGAACCCTAGGAGCCTCGATCCGGCTTGCGGCCGTGGACAAAGCGGACGTTTACCTGAAGGCGGATACCGTCGGCGGGCGCCTCGGCCTGCACCTCGGCCAGGTGGGCGGCGCGCAGCCGCTCGCGCGCCGGCCCGTCCAGCGCCTCCACGTAGGCACGCATGCCGCTGTTCCAGACCGCGTCCCACCAGGCCGAGGCGTCCGCGAGGCGGTAGGCGATCGACTCCTCCTCCACGCGCACCGCCTCCAGCCCGGCCCGCTCGAGCAGCGCGCGGCAGGTCGCCGTCTCCTCCAGCCGCCGCCAGGCGGGCGGCGCGGCATCCGCGGCGCGGACCCCGGCGCGCTCCAGGGCGGCGAACAGCCGCGCGCCCAGGGGTTCGAAGGAACCGGGGGCGAAGGCGCTGAAGGCGACGCGGCCTCCGGGCCGGGTCACGCGCACCCACCCGCGCACCGCGCGTTCCATGTCCGCCAGGAAGAACAGACCGAAACCACACAGCACGACGTCGAAGTAGCCGCTGCGGAACTCGAGCGCGCCCGCGTCCATGCGATGCAGGTCGATGTTGGACAGCCCCAGCGCACGCGCCTTGCCCTCGGCACGCGCCAGCATCCCCTCGGATAGGTCGATCGCCGTGACGCGGCCGCCGGGTGCCGCCATCTGCGCGGCGGCGACCGCCACCGCCCCGGTGCCGGTGGCGACGTCGAGGACCCGCGCGCCGGGGGCGACCGGCACGTGCCGCAGCAGGCGGTCGGCGGCGAAGGGAAACAGGCGCAACGACTCGTGATCGTAGCCGGAAGCGACGCGGTCGAAGAGCGCGATGACCGCTTCGGTCCGATCGGCGTCCTCACTCACCGTGCCACCGCACCTGCGGGGCGCAACCGCCCGGCGTTGCGCGCGCGGCCCGCACCGCGGCGGGTCTTTTGCGATAGACTGGGCACCGCGCCGCTCCGCGGAGGGGTCCCGGCGGCGCGGTGCGGAGCGTAGCCATGAAGATCCCCTACATGCGCCTGTTCGATCGGGTGACCGACGCGATCTTCGCGGTGTTGCTGCTGTTCATCACCGTCGGGCTGATCGTCGGACTGATCCGCCTGTTCTTCAACCTCGGCGACCTGGTGATCCATGCCGACATCATGCGCGAGTATCAGCAGATGATCTCCGAGGTGCTCACGCTGTTCGTCCTGATCGAACTCTCCCGCTCGCTGGTCGGCTACTTCAGCACGCACCGCCTGCGCATGACCTTCATCGTCGACGCGGCCATCGTCTTCGTCCTGCGCGAGATCATGATCCGGCTGTTCGAGGGAAAGATCGAGGTCGCGCAGATCTACGCGTTGAGCGCCCTGTTGTTCGTACTCGGCGCCCTGCGCATCGCCTCCGTCCTCGTGTTCCAGCGCGAGAAGATCATGATGGAACATCAGCCCGCGCGGCGCGGGGACTGACGCCGCCCCCGCGCCGCGCCGGCCCTTGGACGATCAGCCTCCGTGGTTGCGGGCCACGAAGTCCCAGTTCACCAAGCTCCAGAAGGCCTCCAGGTACTTGGGCCGCGCGTTGCGGTAATCGATGTAGTAGGCGTGCTCCCAGACGTCGCAGGTGAGCAGCGGCGTCTTGCCGGCGGTCATGGGGTTGCCGGCGTTCGAGGTCCCCTCGATCGCGAGCGAGCCGTCGGCGCCGCGCACCAGCCACGCCCAGCCCGAGCCGAACAGCGTCACCGCCGCCTGCGTGAACTTCTCCTTGAAGGCGTCGTAGGATCCGAAGGCCTTGTCGATCGCCGCGGCGAGATCCCCGGCCGGCTTCCCGCCGCCATTGGGGCTCAGGCAGTGCCAGTAGAAGGTGTGGTTCCACACCTGGGCGGCGTTGTTGAACACGCCCCCCGCAGGCGCCTTGCGAATGATCTCCGGGATCGAGGCGCCTTCGAATTCGGTTCCGGCGGTCAGCTTGTTCAGGTTGGCGACGTAGGTGGCGTGGTGCTTCCCGTAATGAAACTGGAGCGTCTCCTCCGAGACGTGCGGCGCCAGCGCGCTCATACCGTAGGGCAGGTCGGGGAGCGCGAACTTTCCGTCGGCTCCTCGCAGGGCGCCCTCCCGGGCGACATCGGTTGCGGCACTGCTCATGACGACCTCCTTGATTGACGATGACCGTTCGGCGCACGGGCGCGCAAACTCTGCGCGTCCGGTTGCAGGGGGAATCCGAAATCGTACGCGGAACCGCCACGGAACGTCGCAGCAGATCGGCCCGCAGATGCAACGGCCCCGTAACGCCGGCGCCACCACGGCGACACCGGGCTGCGCCCCCTGGCGGCGGGGTGTGCCGGGGCCATTTATCGTACCGATTCCGCACGAAAGGTCAAATGACCGATCTTTCGCCGGGATCCGCAGCGCAAACCGTGACGCGGACGCGGGAGTTGCGGATCAGCGGCATGAAGGGTGCGGCGGCCGGAGCGTATGATGAGCCGGTCGCCGACACCCACCGCCGAGCGGCACACGGAAATGCGGGATGAAACCGCGGGTGGCGCGGGCGCACCCGCCGATGCATGGCTGCGGAGCAACGCCGGCGGCGGCTCCGTCGCGTTGCGCGCCGCCGTCGCACTGGGTCTGTGCGGCGGCGTGCTGCTCATCGTCCAAGCTTGGCTCCTCGCGCGGGTCGTGGCCGGCGCCGTCTTCCACCGGCTCGGGCCGACGGTACTGGCGCCGGAGCTGTACGGCCTGCTCGCGGTGTTCGCGGCCCGCGCCGCGGTGACCGCGCTCACGCAGTGGGCGGCGTTCCGGGCGGCGGCCACCGTCAAGCACGGGCTGCGCATGCGCCTGCTCGAGCGGCTGCGCACCCTCGGACCGCTGCGGCTGACGGGCGAGCACCGCGGCGAGCTGGCCAACACGCTCGCCGACGGGGTCGAGGCGCTCGAGGGCTACTACGCCCGGTTCCTCCCGCAGATGGCCCTCGCGGTCCTGGTACCGGCGGCGATCCTCGCGGTGGTCTACGCGCAGGACTGGATCTCGGGGACGGTCCTGCTCGTCACCGGTCCGGCGATCCCCTTTTTCATGATCCTGATCGGAAAGGGCGCCGAATCCCTGAATCGCCGTCAGTGGCGCCGACTGGCCCGTTTGAGCGCCCATTTTCTCGATGCCCTGCAGGGACTGACCACCCTCAAGCTCTTCGACGCCAGCCGCCGCGAGGCCGAAATGGTCGCCCGCCTCTCGGAGGAGTACCGCAGGAGCACCATGGCGGTGCTGCGGATCGCCTTTCTCTCCTCGCTCGCCCTGGAGTTCCTCGCCGTCGTCAGTATCGCGCTGGTGGCGGTCCTGGTCGGTTTTCGCCTGCTTTGGGGCGACCTGCACTTCGAGACCGGTTTCCTGGTGCTGCTCCTCGCCCCCGAGTTCTATCTGCCGCTGCGCACCCTCGGCACCCACTACCACGCGCGCATGGAGGCCATCGGCGCGGCCGAGCGCATCGCCGCGATCCTGGAGACACCCGTCGCACCACCGGTCCACACCGCACCGGCGCGGCGCGCGCCGGCCCCGGTGGCGGTGCACGAGCTGCGCCTCGAGCGGGTGCGCTGCCGCTACGACGACGGCCCATGGGTCCTCGACGATGTCTCCCTGACCCTGAAACGCGGGGAACGCATCGCCCTCGTCGGACCCACCGGCGCCGGCAAGAGTACGCTGCTCCATCTCCTCCTGGGCTTCCTCCAACCGACGGAGGGCCGGGTATCGATCGACGGGACCGCGCTGGAGGACCTCGACCCGGACGAATGGCGCCGCGCGATCGCCTGGGTCCCGCAGCGCCCGCGCCTGTTCCACGGGACGGTGCGCGACAACATCCGCCTGGCCGATCCCGGCGCGGACGCCGCGCGCGTCGAGGCCGCGGCGCGCGACGCCTTCGCCGACGAGTTCATCCGCGCGCTGCCGCGGGGCTACGACACGCTCGTCGGCGAAGGCGGGCGCGGGCTCTCCGGCGGCGAGACCCAGCGCCTGGCCCTGGCGCGGGCCTTTCTCAAGGACGCCCCGCTGGTGTTGATGGACGAGGCCACGGCGAGCCTCGACGCGCACAGCGAGGAGCGCATCGGGCGCGCCCTGCAGCGGCTGTCGGCGGGCCGGGCGGTGCTGACGGTCGCGCACCGCCTGGCCACGGTGCGCGAGGCCGACCGCATCCTGGTGCTCGACCGCGGCCGCATCGTCGAGAGCGGCACGCATCGCGCGCTCGCGGCGCGGGACGGGCTCTACCGCGCCCTGCTCACGGCCGGCCTGGAGGGAGTATGAAGACCCTGCTGCGGCTGCTGTCGCTCTACCGCCCGGCCTGGCGCTGGATGGCGGCGGGCACCCTGGTCGCCCTGGTCGTGGTGCTGGCCAACGTCGCCCTCATGGGCGTCGCGGGCTGGTTCCTCGCGGCGATGGCCGCGGCGGGAATCGCCGGTGCGACGATGAACTATTTCACCCCGGCCGCGGCCATCCGCGCGTTCGCCATCCTGCGCACCGGCGGGCGCTACCTGGAACGCCTGATCACCCATGAGGCCACGCTGCGCTTCCTCGCGCGCCTGCGGGTATGGTTCTACACGCGCATCGAACCGGCCGCCCCCGCCGTGCTGCAGCCGTACCGCGGCGGCGACCTGCTCAGCCGCATCCGCGCCGACATCGACGCCCTGGACAATTTCTACCTGCGCACGCTGCAGCCGGCCGTGGTCGCCGCGGTCGGATCGGTGCTCGCGTGCGCCTTTCTCGCGCTCTACGACGGTCGCATCGCGGCGATCGACCTGCTCCTGCTCGCGCTCGCCGGGCTCGGCGTACCGCTCCTCACCGGGTACCTGGGCCGCCGGCCGGGCGCCCGCATCGTGCACACGGGGGCGGCGCTGCGAACCGCGATCGTGGACACCGTGGCCGGGATGTCGGAGTTGAGCGTCTATGGGGCGCTCCCGCGCCAGACGGAGCGGGTCGGGCGCTTGAGCCGCGCACTGATCGCGGACCAGGAGCGCATGAGCCGGATCGCCGGACTCGGCGCCGCGGGCACCATGCTGGCGGCGCAGCTCGCGGTGTGGTCGACCTTCGTGCTCGGTGCCGGGCTGCTGCGCGCCGGCGCCTTGAGCGGGCCGCAATTGCCGATGCTGGTACTCGTGGCGATGGCGAGCTTCGAGGCGGTGTCGGATCTGCCGGCGGGCTTTCAATACCTCGGCCACACCCTCGCCGCCGCCCGTCGCATCTTCGAACTCGCCGACGCCCCGCCCGCGATCGCCGATCCCCCCGGGCCTTCACCGCACCCGGTCGACGCCGGGCTCGAACTGCGCGGCGTGCGGCTGCGGATGGAACCCTCGGGCCCGTGGGTGCTCGACGGAATCGATCTCCAGATCGCGGCGGGCCGGCACCTCGCCGTCGTGGGTCCGAGCGGTGCGGGCAAGAGCACCCTGGCCGCGCTGCTCCTGCGCCTGCGGGAATACCAGGAAGGCGGCGTGCGCCTCGGCGGTCACGACCTGCGCGCGTATCGCGCCGCGGACGCACGCCGCCTGTTCGGCGCGCTCACGCAGGATACCCACCTGTTCAACACGACGATCCGCGAGAACCTGCGCTTGGCGGCGCCGGAGGCGGACGAGGCCGCACTGCGCGCGGCACTGCGGGCGGCGGCGGTCGAAGAGGAGATCATGGCCCTGCCGGAGGGGCTCGATACCTACGTCGGCGAAGGGGGACTGCGCCTGTCGGGCGGCCAGGCGCGCCGCGTCGCCCTCGCCCGCGTGCTGCTCCGCTCCGCCCCGATCCTGCTGCTGGACGAGCCCACCGAGGGGCTCGACATGAACACGGCCGCCGCGGTGCTCGACGGCGTGCTCGAGCACGCCCGCGAGCGCACGCTGATCCTCATCACCCACCGCCTGGCCGGGCTCGCCCGCTTCGACGAGATCGCGGTGCTGGAGGGCGGACGCATCCTCGAACGCGGACGCCACGAGACGCTGATGGCGCGCGGCGGGCGCTATCGCCGCCTGCACGAGGTCTTCTCCGCCCGTCCCGACGCAGGCGGGTGACCGCTCACCGGCCGCGCCCCCGTCGCCCTCCGGATCCGACGGGGCGCCCTCGCAGCCCGGATGCAGGCCGCAGGCCGGAATCCGGGGAATCACGGTGTCGAAGGAGATCCCCCCGGATTGCGCTGCGCTCCATCCGATGGGATGGTCTCCTCCCCCTCTACTTCGGCGTCGTGATGCGCCAAGATGGAGTGGATTCTGGGACCATCGGTGAGAGTGAGGAGGAGACCATGGGTGAGC
>Ga0256829_1000068_pt1 | contig 136304 bp, 133 predicted proteins | sample 131447metaG_FD_185979 | JGI IMG/M metagenome (GOLD analysis project Ga0256829, IMG submission 185979) | Hydrothermal vent microbial communities from Lau Basin, Pacific Ocean - 131-447 | ecosystem: Environmental > Aquatic > Marine > Hydrothermal vents | place: Pacific Ocean: Lau Basin... | reverse complement strand
CCACCACCTACGCCCTCATCGATCCCGACCACCCAACCACAGCACATCCCATCAAACGATCCGACCTCGCCGACCTCCCCATCGACATCACCATGCTCGAGCAAGGCCCCACCCCCGCGCTCACCCCCCAGCTCGCGCGCGACATGTTCTCCGACACCTCCAACCTCGTCTGGACCGCGCCCCACACCCAGTCCCCCATCCTCTTCGACCGCGCCACACTCCGATCGCGCATCAAGAACAACTTCCCCCCCCTCACCCGGACCCTCGGAGACGAAACCTTCCGCGTCCGCTTCACCAACACCATGACCCCCGACAACCCACCCGGGGTCCTCCTCTGGATCTCACCCACCGAATACGCCGGGATCCCCACCGCCGTCTACCAAGCAGCAGACGAACTCAACCTCATCGTCGTCGGCATCGACAACAACGGCAACAACCGACCCATCACCGACCGACTCCAGAACGTCCTCGACGCACTCGAAACCCTCCGCGCCCACCTCCGCATCGATGAATCCCGTGTCTACGCCTCCGGCCTCTCCGGAGGAGGCCGCTGCTCATCCATCCTCTTCCTCGCCTGCCCCGACCTCATCACCGGCGCCGTCCCCATCGTCGGCCTCGACTCCTACCACCGCATCCCCACCGGACAACCCAACCTCTTCTGGGCAGGCAACGTCGGCCGCCCCCCGGGCAAACTCTTCAAACAATGCAAAGAACACCGACTCCGCGCCATCACCGGCACCATGGACTTCAACGAACCCGAAATGGCCCTCCGCATCAAAGCACTCAAAGCCGACAACCTCGACGTCAAACTCGACACCATCGACGGCATGGGCCACACCATGCCCACCGCCGAACAGTTCACCCAAGCCCTCACCTGGGTCGATACCAAACAACGCACCCGCGCCCAAAACGCCGCAACCAAAGCCCAGGAAGAACTCGACAAAGCCCTGACCAACAACCCCGACCCCCGCACCAACATCCCCACCCGGCGCGCCCTCATCGACATCACCATCAACGCCCCCTGGTCCAAACCCGCCCACAAAGCCGCCCACCGCCTCGGACTCACCGACGAATAACCTCTCCACCTCCAGGTCCCCTCTCCTCCCCCGGGCTTCGTGGGGGGCGGGGGAGGTGTCACGCGCAGCGTGACGGAGGGGGGCTTCCCCAAATCCCAACAACATTCACCACCCCGGGTGCCCTGCTTTGCGGCGAAGCCCAAAGCAGGCAGACACACGCGCCCAATGTCTCCCGTCCCATCTCCTCCCCCGGGCTTCGTGGGGGGGGGGCGGGGGAGGTGGCCCGCGCAGCGGGACGGAGGGGGACTGCCTTCATCTCTTTCACCGAATGCCTTCTCCGCGCCCTCTGCGTGAACGCTGCGCCCTCTGCGTTCCCCCCCCCTCCCCCCATATCCTCCCCCATGGACCAACGCGCCAAACGCCTCCAACCCTTCGCCACCACCATCTTCTCCGAGATGACCGCCCTCGCAAACCACTACGAAGCCGTCAACCTCGCCCAGGGCTTCCCCGACTTCGACGGCCCAATCCAAGGCAAACAAGCCGCCATCGGCGCCATCCAGTCCAACCACAACCAATACACCCCCCTCCACGGACTCTCGGACCTCCGCCGCGCCATCGCGAACTGGAACACCGACCTCAACAACCTCACCTACGACCCCGACTCCGAGATCACCGTCACCAACGGGTGCACCGAAGCCATCACCGCAGCACTCCTCGGACTCGTCAACCCCGAAGACGAAGTCATCCTCTTCGAGCCCTACTACGACTCCTACCGCGCCGCCTGCGCCTTCGCCGGCGCCCACACCAAGTTCGTCACCATCGACCCCACCGACGACGGATTCACCTTCACCAAGGAAGCCCTCGAACGCGCCTTCACCCCACGCACCCGCGCCATCATCATCAACACCCCCCACAACCCCACCGGGATGGTGATGACCCCCGAGCAGCTCGGATGGATCGCCGACCAGTGCGTCCAGCACGACGTCATCGCCATCGCCGACGAGGTCTACGAACAGCTCACCTACGACAACACCCCGCACACCTCAATCGCCACCCTCCCGCACATGCGCGAGCGCACCCTCGTCCTCTCCTCCATGGGAAATACCTTCTCACTCACCGGATGGAAAGTCGGTTGGGCCCTCGGACCCGCCCCCCTCACCGGCGCACTCCGCAGCGCCCACCAGTTCATCACCTTCTGCGTCCCGGGCCCCCTCCAACTCGGGTGCGCCACCATGCTCAATGACTGCAGACAAGACGTCGAAGACCTCCGCACCCACCTCCAGTCCATGCGCGACAAACTCGGATCCGCGCTCACCGAGCTCGGGTTCCACATCCGCGCCCCCAAGGGCTCCTACTTCATCATGGCCGACCACACCGAAGTCTCGAAGCGTCTCGGACTCAACACCGACATCGAGCTCTGCCGCTGGCTCCCCGAGCACGCCGCAGTCGCCGCCATCCCTCCCAGCGTCTTCTACAACACCCCAGACCTCGGACACAACTTCATCCGCTTCTCATTCGCCAAAACCGAACCCACCATCGACCGCGCCATCCACCGACTCCGACTCGCGCTCTCGTGATCCAACGCTCCGACCAACCCGACCCCGACCTCACTTCCTGGGCGCACACCCTCACCACCCATATCCTCAGCGCCTGTGATCCCGAGCACCTCACCACCCAAGCGCTCACAATCCATAACACACTTCTCCCCAATCAACCCACACACATCCTCGCCTTCGGCAAAGCCGCCCTCCCAATGACCCGATCCGTGCGCGCGCACCTGGGCACCCGCTTCCAACGCGCCACCATCCTCGCCCCCACCAACACCCCCACCCCACCCGACGACACCATCCAACTGTTCCACGTGGAACATCCCACCCCCACCCAAGCCAATATCAACGCCACCAACCAACTCCTCCACCACGCGCGCTCCATCCCCAACGACCACGCCGTCATCGTCAACATCTCCGGCGGCGGATCCGCGCACCTCTGCCTCCCCAAACCACCCCACACCCTCGACGACATCATCCGAACCACCACAGAACTCAACGCGCGAGGCGCCACCATCCACGAACTCAACGCCGCTCGATCCCAACTCGAACAACTCAAATCCGGAGGACTCGGCCGCATCCTCGCGCATCTGCGCGTCCACGCGCTCGTGCTCTCCGATGTCATCGGGAACGACCTCCGAACCATTGCCTCCGGCCCGCTCATCGCCGACGACCTCGACATCCCCCACACCATCGTCGGATCCAACACCAACGCCATCGACGCGCTGACCGAAGCGCTCGGCGCGACCATCATCCACACCGAGCGCGATGTCGTCGGCGACGCGCGCGATCGCGCCGAAGCGCTCGCGCGCCAAGTGCGCTCGGCGCGGGTCGGCGAGGCCGTCGTCATGGGCGGCGAGACCACCGTCGACGCGCGCAGCGCGTCGGGGACCGGGGGGCCGGTGTGCGAATGTGTTGTCGCGGCGTCGCTGGTGCTCGCGCGGGAATCCGGATTCCGCTGGCGTGCGATCGGCATAGCAACCGACGGCGTGGACGGCCCGGGGGGCGCGTGCGCCGGGGTGCTCGACGACTCGATCATGCGCGCGGACGGCGCGATGGATCGGGCCGCACACGCGCTCGATGCGCACGATACACTGGGATTCCTGAATACCGTCGGCGCCGCGATCATGACCGGGCCGACGGGGACGAACGTGAACGACGTCATCGCGCTGGTGCGCACGGGGTGAACACATGACCATCTCGGTCTGGCAACGAACCAAGGCGCACGAAGTCATCCGATGCGATGTCGCGATCATCGGCGCGGGGATCACGGGTCTCTCAGCAGCGATCGAGTGCGAAGCCAAGGGACTCACCTGCGCGATCGTTGAAGCGTCGTGGGCCGGATCGAAAGCATCCGGGCGCAACGCGGGATTCCTGATCCGGGGCGCTGCATCAAACTACGCGCTCTCGTGCGACATGTACGGGCGCGACACGACCCGTGAGCTCTGGCAATGGACGGAGGACAACATCCGGGAACTCCGCGCGCTCGGGCTCGAATCGACCCCCGGGTTCCGCTCGCTCCCCTCGTGCGTGGGCGCGATGGCGCAGGACGAGCTGGACGAGCTGGTCCGCTCGCGCGACATGATGCACGAGGACGGGCTCGAGTGCGAGCTGGTCGATTCCTCGAGCGGGATCGACGATGCGCTGTGGAGATCGGGGAAGGTGCTCGGGGGACTCCTCAACCCGAACGACGCGGTGTGCTCGCCGTACGAGCTTGTGGGGTTGCTGTCGGCCCAGCTGAGCGCGACCCCGCTGTTCGAGGACGCGGAGGTCTACCGGATCGAGGTCGATGACTCGGGGTGCGTGGTCCGGACCCGGGGGATCGAGGTCCGCGCGTCGCGCGTGCTGGTGTGCACGAACGCGTACGGCGCAGGTCTGTGCCCGTCGCTCGTCGAGGTGGTGAAGCCCAACCGGGGTCAGATGTGCGCGGTGCGCCCGGCGAATCCGGATGATGCGGAGCTCCTGTGCTCGTACTACCTGAACCACGGGTCGGAGTACATCCGGCGCGGGGAGCCCGGGGAGGTGATCATGGGGGGCGCGCGGACGTACCACGCCGACGAGGAAGCGACGAAGAGCGACGATGTCACCTCGACGGTGCAGAACCATCTCGAGGAGTTCATCCGGGAGCTCGTGACGACGGACTACGTCGTGACGGCGCGCTGGTCGGGGACGATGGGGTTCACGAGGGACGCGCTCCCCGTGATCGGCGCGGTGGATCCGGCGCAGTGTCCGGGGGACGGTCGCGTGTGGTTCTGTGGTGGGCTCACCGGGCACGGGATGTCGATGGGGTACAAGACGGGGAGGCACGCGATCCGGGTGATGATCGAGGGGGAGCGGACCATGTTCGGGCTCGATCGGTTCGGGTCGGGGGCTGGTTGACCCCGGAATTTGACGGGCTCTGGGGGGAATCGGGGGTAGTGGTTCACTTTGAGGGGGAGGGGGTTCCATCCGAAATGTAGCGCGATCGAACCCAACCGACCGAATCAACGAATTATCTGACGGAGGCACACCATGTCTTTGAAGCCAGATGGCGGCACTTGGACCGTCAAAGAACAAATCATCGAGGACGCATCCGGCCTGACATTCCAGTTCGAGGTAGACCCCACAGGGGAGCCACGGCTGAGGGTGTACGGTGATTGCATTCCGTTCGGGAACCGTGAGATCCAGTTCTCACCAGATGGCAAACAAGCCGGGGCGGGATCATCCACCTCCGGCTTGTGCCGCCCCGCTTGGTTGGGCAATATCGATTAGGGAATGTTGTTGTTGCAGGCCGGAAGACGACCGTACCGAGCACGGTGCTCAAGAAGCAGTCGGCGCTCAGTAGCGATAGGCGTGGTCGTCACCATGCGTTGGTACTGCGTGGCTTGCCGGGTACACCAACCTTCGTCACCGTTGTAGTGTCTCGCGAGCCGGCCCCGAATCGAGAGCGACGAGCTGCCAATGTAGATCAGCTCGCTCCCCTTCCAGAGCACGTACACCCCCGGACTGTCCGGCGACTTGTTGATGTTGTCTGCGGTGAAAGTGTAAAACTCTGATTGAATCGCCATTGGATTTCTCCTATCTTGGCGTTGTGTAAATCGCGCCGCACCATGCGGCGCTCAAGCAGAAGGCAGGTAGTCGGTCACGCGACTGCCTGTCTCTTTTTCATGGGTTTCGATCAACTCCACCAGTTCTACCATGCGCATCCGACGGTTGGCAACCCCCGCTGCGACCGCTGGGGTGGTCTTGATCGTCGCGTGCTTGCGGCACCAGTTGTAGTGGAAGAAGTGGAGATTGATCGCGTGCCAGTGGTTCTCGATCTTCTTGGAGAACGCATTGGTGAGCCGGGTGAAGCGGCGTGACTGCATCCGGAGCGTGAGGTTCTGGCGCTCCACATGGCTCGTGCTGATGTCCTCGCCGAACGCCACACCGATCACCCGGCGCTTCTCGCATCCGATGCACACGCCAGGGCTGTACCGGGCCTGCGCCTCGCGTGGGGCGTTGCCGTATTGCTTGACGACCTGCGCGTAGTCGATCTCTTTACCGAAGGCACGCTTAACCGCGCCCTCGTAGATATGCAGCCCGTCTGTGGAAAGCTGGATCACGTTGGCGAGCCGGGACGCGAGATCCTGCATGAAGATGTCCGCATCCTCACGCTCGCGGCTCCCAAGCCAGTAAGAGATGGCGAGCTTGCAGTCCGAGTCCATGGCGATCCAGGTCCAGACCGAGCCCGGACCTTGTGCGCCCGTCTGCTTCGCCCGGTCCTTGCAGCCCACGAAGGACCAAATCTCGTCCGCTTGGACCCGCTCGGATTGGAGGTCGCGGACCTGCTCGTCGTGCCAGCGCTGGCACATGGTCCCCGCATCGGCGAGCAGGCGCAGCACCGTGATCTTGGAGCAATCGCACAGGCGCGCTGTGGCGTTGATGCTGTTTCCCTCAACCAGAGCGTTGAGGATCATGGCTCGCTTGTCGGTGCTGAGGCGACGCATGGCCCCATGTTATCGGTGAATCACCCCATTGACCAGTATTTTGTACAGAATTTTGTCGATATTTGTGCATCATTTTGTCCAAAGAGTGGTTGTCTTATTGTCGATTATCCTGTACTGTGCAGTGCTGGCCACGTTGGCCAGCGGCAATGGAGAAGCGCAGAGAAGAGACAGAGAAATGGGTACTGAGCAGCCAAGTGTTGCCAAGACCAGGAGTAGCCATATGCCTCGAACCAGCAGCCCGACATCAACGATGGAGATGACTGAGGCAAGGAACCAGTTTGGAAAGCTGCAACAGCGTGTGCAGAGCGAGCGTGTGATTTACGTGACCAGGCATGGCAAAGAAGCCTTTGCCGTCGTTGATACTGAGTATTTGCAAATCATCATGGAAACCATTGAGATCGTTTCAGACCCCGAGTCCTACCGCATGTTCATGGAGAGCATGGAGGACATCAAGAACAACCGGGTCATCGATCACGACGATCTGAAACGAGAACTGCTTTGACATGAGGTAGGATGACATGTCAGGACCGACCCAGCGTGTACAAATCGTCTGGACAGAAACTGCCGCAGATTGCATGCGCAAGCTGCCGAAGAAAGTGCGCGCTGGGTTGTTTGCGAAGGCAGACGAGCTCGCTGAGTGCGATGACCCAAGATCCTTTCACAAGCCCCTCACGGGGCCGCTGATTGGATACTATCGAATCACGTACTCAAGGTACAGGGCGGTCTACACAGTGGTTGAAGACGAGATCGCTAACGGCGATGTGCTGGTCACTGTTAAAATCTATTTTGTTGCAGCTGGCAAGCGAGAGGAACACAGCAAAGACGATGTCTATCGACTTGCTGAGAAGTTCGTCGAGATGGGGTTAGTGGATATGGACGAAGCCGACGACTAGCTGTCGCTGGCTACACCGGCATCTACCCCCGCCTCAAACGCCGCCCGGAGCAGCGTCCGTGCCCGCTCATCCACCCCCTTGATCGACGAGATCCACCGTTCCCAAGCCGCTTCGATGTCGGCGGGGAGTTTTTCGTCCTGGTCCGTGGCATCGCCCACGACTCGCGCAGCGTCTTGGTTGGGGTCTGTGGTCATGGGGACATTGTACGCGGGGGCGAAGAATCGCCCTCACGGGCCGTAGGGTCAAAGTGAACCACTACCGAATCGGGGGCGGGAGTGTCTTTGGGCTCACGGGGCGCGTAGAGTTGTGACCCCCGTGGTGGCGGAGTTCGCTGGAAACGCTGGGGAACACGGAGTTTGCATGGCGAAGCAGGACGACAAGATCACGATGGACGCGGTGGTTGTTGAGGCACTCCCCAACGCGATGTTCCGGGTGCGCCTCCCCAACGACCAGCAGACCGAGATCATCGGGTACGTGTCGGGGAAGATGCGGAAGCACTACATCCGGATCCTGCCCGGGGACACGGTGACGGTGGAGATCTCCCCGTACGACCTGACCCGCGCACGGATCACGTACCGGCGTTGAGCATCTGACTGAACTGAGATGGAATCGCCGCTCTCAACGAGCGGCGTTTTTTCTTGCGCCGGTGCTCTGCGCGATCAGGGCTCCCATCGCTCGGTGGACTCGGACTCCTGGTTGAGCCCTTCGCTGAGTCGGGGGAAGAAGTCTGGGCGCGGGATGGCGTACCAGCGCTTGTCGAGCGCGGTCTGGACGACGAGGGTCCGGTTGGAGAACGTTGAGGCGTCGAACATCTCGGCTTCGATGTCCACGAATCTGACATCCCGGAGGTTGAGGACGGTGAAGCCGTAGGACTTGGGTTCCGGGCTGGTCAGGTGTCGGGCTCTGTAGACGGCCTTGATATTCTGGGCGTCGGCGATATCGGGGGCGAGAGATCCCGGTGCGGCGCGCAGCTCGGACTCGGTCTGATCCAGGAACTGGTTGTGGAGGATGGTGGATTCGGAATCGGAGGGGAACTGGAGGGATGAATCTCTGAGGAGATCGGGGTCGGCTTTGATGATGGCGCGCACGAAGTCCGCGGCGGCGGCTTCGGGGGTTGCGTGCCCTGTGGGGAACCCGTCGTCGGCGATGTCGGGCGCGGCGGGGTCGTCGGGTGCGGAGTCCATGATGGTCAGGGTGCGCTCGGGCGCTTTGGTTTCGGGTTCGCTCGGGGGCGCGGGCTCGGGTTCGTTGGACGAGCATGCGCCGAGCAGGATCGCGGCGGTGAGCGCACCAAGAAGCTGAGGGGATGACGATGTGATCATCCCCTCAGCATATCTCGTGGTCGTGTTGGTTGCTTCAGGCGCGACGGCGGCGGGAGGCGAGGAGCCCGGATGCGCCGAGGAGTGCGAGGGTTGTGGGGGTTGGGATCGTGGTGGAGAGTTCGGCGGAGTAGATCCGGCCGTTGAGACCTTGTTGGTCGAGCGCGAGGCCGCCGGTGCCGAAGACGGTGCCGATCTCGATGTTCGGTGCGAATGCGTAGGACCAGGGGTCGGAGAAGTCCGTGAATCCGGTGAGGGGGATGGCGCCGACGTTTTCGGTGCCGGCGATGGTGGTGACTTCGCCGTCGTCGGCGAGTTGCGCGGCGTTCCGGTACCCGAAGGTGTAGTTGCTTCCGGGTTGGAGGGCTGCGCTGCCGGCGATGGTTTCGAAGTCGAACGAAAGGACCCCGACCTGACCGGTGAGGTTTCTGCTGGTTCCGATTGCGACGACGGTGTACTGGTTGTCGGCGGTGATCTCGAGAAGGAAGGGTGTGACCCAGTAGTCGCCGGAGAAGGGGCCTCCGCCTCTGGAGTAGAGGGAGAACTGGTCGGCGATGGTGTTGTCGCCGGGGAGGGGTTGGGTAACCCCTCGGTAGATCAAGGAGAGCCCTGCGGTCGTGTCTTGGAAGTCACGATCGATGAGTCCGGACCCCATGACGGATCCGTATGCGATGGGGGTGGACGCGATGAGGGTGGCTGTGACGAGGGCAGAGAACTGGTTCATATGCGGCTCCGGTGCCTGTGTGGAACCGAATATGGACCACGGATGGGTGAATACCACCAAAGGTCCGAGAATATTGATGAGGGGGGATGCTTAGCCGTCGGCTGGTCGGGGGGCGACGACGACGCGTTTGGAGAGGTCGGGGACCCAGGTGCCTCCGGGGTTCTCGACGGTGATGGCGAAGACGGCGACCCGTCCGACGTCGATGGCGGGGTCGATGGGGACGATGACTTCGCCTTCGTTGGAGGCGTTGAAGACGCCTCCTGAGACTTTCTGTTCCATCCCTCGTTCGTCGATGACCCAGACCTGGTATTGCTCTTTGGAGGGGTCGTTGACGGGGAGCCCGACGAAGCGGAGGTATCCGGTTTCGAGTTCGTCGTTCCAGACGACGTCGCCCTGGATGCCTGCGAGTTGGGCCGGTGAGTCGGGGAGGTCGAAGGGTTGCCACGCGACACGGATGGTGTCGGGGACTTCGAGGAGCTTGCGGCGGTTCTGCGCGAGGAACTCGGGGTCCTGGGGGGCTTCGTATTTGGCGATGGCGAGTCGGGCTTGATCGAGTTCGTCCTGGGTTGCGTTGAGGTCGGCGTTGGCGTTTGCAAGGCGTTGCTGGTAGGACTCGAGGTCGGAAGTGGCTTCGGCGAGTCGCTGGGCGATTTCGAGGCGCTCGGCGTGCTCGATGTCGAGTTGATTCTCGAGGTCGGCTTGGGCGAGTTTGGCTTGTTCGATGATCCGGGTGTTGGTGTTGATCCGTTCTTCGAGTTGGGCGATCTCGGCGATGCGCGCATCGAGGGCTTTGTCGCGTTGGTTGATCTGGGTGGAGGCGTAGATCCCGATGGCGAGAGCGATGAGGATGCACGCGGCGGTGAGGAGCCAGGGGGCGATGGGTCGTTTGGGCTCTGGCGCGATGGAGGCGGCGACAACGGCGCGGTCGGGGTCCTTTGCGACGATGGCTCGTCCTCTGGACTCGATGGAGCGCGCGAGGTGTGTGGGGATCGGGGTTTGGTCCTGGTCGGATTCATCAAGCGCGAGGATGAGTTCGCCGAGGGCGTTGTCGTCGTCGGGATCGATGTTGTGATGGGCGCAGAGGGATTCGAGCTCGGCCCGGTCTTCGGGGGTGAGCTGGTCGAGCTGCGCGTCGGCGAGGAGTTCGTGGAGGCGGGACATGGGATCGATCATGATGCGCCTCCTTTCGGGGTCGTCGGAACGGGGGGTGAGCCCTGGGTTTCCTGGAGCTTCTTTCCGAGTCGGAGGAGTGCTCTTCGGAGTCGTGTCTTCACTGTACCCACTGGGGTGTCGAGCGCGTCGGCGATCTGGTTGTGGGTGAGCCCTTGGTGGATGGCGAGCCAGAGGGGTTGGCGTTCGTCGTCGGGGAGTTCGTCGAAGCGTTGGGCGATATCTTCAAGGACGGCGGAACGGACGGCTTGTCTGATGGGAGCGATGGGCTCGGTAGGTCGGGGTTGATTGGTTGAGGCGCGAGCTTTTTTGTGCCTTGAGATGGCGCGGCGCTGCGCGTCGATGAGTCTTCGGTGCGCGAGGGTGGCGATGAAGGAGGCCTCGGACCCTTTGGTGGGGTCGAAGCGTTTGGCGCTGAGCCAGATTTCAACGAACACGTCTTGCACGGCGTCATCGATCTCCGGATCGACCTTGTCGAGGTATCGGCGCGCGAGGCGGTAGATGAGGCCGCCGAACTCGTCGATGATCTCGCGTACGGCGGATTCATCTCCGTTCGCGATTCTCTCGAGTCTCGTGGTCAATCGGGTTCCTTTCGCGGCGCACGGGGGGTGCGTGCATTGGTTTCGAGGATATCTGGGAAAAGAGTCGTGTGCACGAAAACTTTTCTGGGGTTGGGTCCGAAAGGCGGGTGAACTGGTGGATCGCTCGATCCGCTGCCAATTTCTCGCACTGGGCCACTCTACAGGCCCATCACAGATCGGAGAGATGAAATGAACTTTAGATTGAACAGCGTTGCGGCGCTGAGCGCGATGGTTGCGCTCTCGGGGACTGCTCTGGGTCAGGAGACTGTTTATGGGGTTACGGATACCGGGAACCTTGTTTCCTGGGACTCTGGTGATTCCTCGAACCTCTTGACCGGCGTAGCGGTGCAGGGGCTCCAGTCGAACGAGCGTCTGCGCGGGATCGACTTCCGTCCTGCGGATGGTCAGCTGTACGGGCTCGGGAGCTTCAACAACCTGTACACGATCAACACGTCGACGGGTCAGGCATCGCTTGTTGGCGCGGGGAACTTTGCGCCCGGGATGAACGGGTCGTCGTTCGGGTTTGACTTCAACCCGGTGATCGATCGGATCCGTGTGGTGAGCGAGGCGAACCAGAACCTGGTGCTGAACCCGAACGACGGGACGGCGACCCAGGTGACGGACCTGTTCTACGGCGCGGGCGATGTGAACTTCGGGATGGACCCGAGCGTGGTCTCGAGCGCGTATACGAACTCGTTCGCTGGCGCGGCGACGACACAGCTCTACGGGATCGACACGGAGCTCGACATTCTGGTGACCCAGGCGAACAGCGCGGGGACCCTCGGGACTGTTGGTGCGCTCGGGCTCGACCTGAACGACACGGCTTCGTTCGACATCTCCGGGACGACGGGGATCGCTTACGGGACTGTGGTCTCGGAAGACGGGGCGCAGTCGATCTTCTGGACTGTTGATCTTGCGACGGGTCAATCGACCATGCTGGGTCAGATCGGTGGTGGGACGATCATCACTTCGATGGCCGTGGTTCCTGCGCCGGGTGGGCTTGCGTTGATCGGTCTTGGCGCTGCTGCTGGCGTGCGTCGTCGTCGTTCATAACTGTTTGGAGTCCCCCTCCTGCTCGCTCCGTGCTCGACGGCACGGAGCGGGTCTTGGCTTACTCGTTCTTTCTTTCACACACACGTAGAGGAGACTTTCAGATGAAGCTTTCACACACGGTTGCGGCGTTGTCGGTGCTTTCGGTTGTCGGGCTGGCGCATGGTGAGATCACCCAGTTCAGCGCGGTGATTTCCTCGGGGGATCAGCAGGTGACCCCGAGTGGGTCCCCTGCTATGGGGACGTTGACGGGGGAGTACGACAGCGACATGAACATGTTCTCGTTCTCGTGGACGATCTCGGATGAGTTGATCGGTGTCCCCTCTTCTCCGGGTTCGCACCTGCACAACGCGCCTTCGGGTTCGGCGGGTCCTGTTGTGTTTGCGTTCAACGAGCCCGATGGGAGCTGGGCGCTTGACGGGTCGGCGGTGTGGACGGGGTTGACTCAGGATCTGGTTGACGAGCTGTTTGCGGGGAACATCTACGCGAACTTCCACACGGATGCGTTCCCGGCTGGGGAGGTTCGTGGGCAGATTTCGCAGGTGCCTGCGCCGGGTGGGCTGGCGTTGATCGGGCTTGGTGCTGTGGGCGCGATCCGGCGTCGTCGGTGAGATGAGGAGAGAGGGGCTTCGAGACCTTCGAGCTCTATTTGTAACTAGTGGGCGACGGCCGGGTCTGTGTGCGAGATCTGGCCGTCGTCCGTTTTGGGGGTGAGGGCGTGCTTGGGGTGGAGGATGGAGTAGACGGCGGGGACGAGGATGAGGGTGGTGAGCATGGAGGTGAGGAGTCCTCCGATGACGGCTCGCGCGAGGGGGGCTTGCGCGTCGGCGCCTTCTCCGAATCCGAGCGCGAGGGGGAGGAGCCCGAGGATGGTGGTGAGGGAGGTCATGAGGATGGGGCGGAGGCGTCGTCTTCCGGCTTCGGCGATGGCTTGGTTGGTGTCGAGCCCGGAGCGGCGGAGGTGTCCGGTTTGGTCTACGAGGAGGATGGCGTTATTGACGACTATCCCTCCGAGCATGATGCACCCGATGTAGGACTGGATGTTGAGGGTGGTGTTGGTGATGAAGAGCATGAGGATGACGCCGATGGCGGCGAGGGGGACGGAGCACATGACGATGAGGGGGTCACGGAGGGACTCGTACTGACATGCGAGGACCATGTAGACGAGGACGAGGGAGAGCCCGAGCGCGAGGACGAGTTCGTTGGAGGCTTCCTTCTGTTCTTCGACGGAGCCCGTGAGGTGGAACTCGTATCCGGAGGGGGTGGGGATCTGGTCGAGCGCGGCTTGGACGTCTTGCGCGACAGATCCGAGGTCTCGTCCTGCGACGTTTGCGTCGATGGAGAGGACGCGTTGTTGGTCTTTGCGCCTGATGACGGTGGGCCCTCGTCCGAAGTCGGTGGAGACGAGGTTGCGGAGGGCGACGTCTTGTCCGGTGTCGGAACGGATGGTGAGGTCGAGGACTTCGTCGATGGAGAGGGACTGCGCATCGGCGAGCTGGACGAGGATGCGGTAGGCGTAGCCGTCGTCGGTTCGGTATTCTCCGGCGCGTGAGCCGGCGATTGCGGTTTCGATGGCTTCGGAGACGTCCCGGACGGAGACCCCGATGTCTGCGGCTTTGGCGCGGTCGATGGAGATCTCTTGTTGGGGGGCGCCCTGGTCGATCTCGGCGTCGAGGTCGGTGAGGCCTTCGATTTCGGACATGGCGCTGAGGGCGCGGTTGGCGAGGAGTTCGAGGGTTTCGAGGTCGTAGCCCCGGACTTCGACGGTGAGCCCGTTGTCGGAGGATCCGAGGACCCGTTCGAGGAGGAACTGTCCTTGGGGGGCGCGGGTTCGGACGGTCATCCCGGGGATCTGGCCGTCGAGTTTGGCGCGGAGGTCCGCGGCGATCTCGGTGTTGGATCGGGTTCGTTCGGAGAGGGGGACGAGGGCGATGCGGATGTCTCCGGTGCCTCCGTCTCCGGGGTTCCAGCCCGATGCGCCGACGGAGGTGACCCAGGAGGTCATCTCGGGGACGTTGTTGATGACGATCTGTTCGAGCTTGCGGGTCTGCGCGTCTACCAGATCGAGACGGGTCCCGACTTCCATCTCTCCGGACACGCGGACTTCGCCTTCGTCGCTTGGGGGGAGGAACTCGGTGCCGAGTTTGGGGACGAGGAGGACGGTGGCGGCGAGGACGAGGAGGGTGGAGCCGATGGTGATGGCGCGGTTACGGAGGACCCAGACGAGGAGGTCCCGGTATCCGTTGTCGAGCGCGTCGAATCCCCGGGTGGCGATGGCGTTGAGCTTGGCGATGGGTCCGGTGCGTTGTTTGGTGTCGCGTTTGCTCAGCATGCGCGCGGCGAGCATGGGGACGACGGAGAGTGAGATGATGAGGGAAGTGATGAGGGCGAAGGCGATGACGTAGGCGAGTTCTCGGAAGAGGATCCCGGAGACCCCCTGGATGAAGATGACGGGGAGGAAGATGACGAGGGTGGTGATGGTGGAGGCGACGATTGCGGGGCCGACTTCGACGGCGGCGGCGATGGAGGCGTTGGTGGGGTCGGTGTGTTCTTCGTCGTGTTTGCGGAAGATGGCTTCGAGGACGACGATGGAGGAGTCCACCATCATGCCTACGCCGAGGGCGAGGCCTCCGAGGGTCATGAGGTTGAGGGTGAACCCGGCGAAGTAGACGAGGGCGAAGGTTGCGACGACGGAGATGGGGATCGCGAGCGCGATGACGAGGGTGGAGGGGAGGTTGCGGAGGAAGAAGAGGAGGACGAGGACGGCGAGGGCGCCGCCGTAGAGGACGGAGTTTGCGACGTTCTGGATGGAGCGTTCGATGTAGTTGCCCTGGTTGATGACGGCGAGGGCTTCGATCTGGGGGAAGTCTCGGTTGATATCTTCGATCTCGTCGAGGATGGCTGTTGCGACTTCGACGGTGTTGGCTCCGGCTTCTTTGCGGATGGCGAGGCGGATCCCGAGTTCGTTGTTGATGCGGACGTGTCGGGTGAGTCGTTCGTAGGTGTCTTTGACTTCGGCGATCTGTCCGAGACGGACGGGGGAACCCTCACGGACGGCGACGACGACGTCCTCGATATCGGTGATGGATTTGAACTCGGCGGGGGCGCGGAGGGTGACTTCGTAGCGCCCGGCTTCGATGGATCCGGCGGGGAGGTCGAGGTTTGCGTCTCGGATGGAGGAGAGGATTTCGTTGAGGGGGAGCCCGAGGGCGCGGACGCGGGCTTGGTCGAGCTCGACGCGGAGTTCTCGGTTGTAGCCCCCCCATGCGTCCACCTGGGCGACTCCGGGGACTTGGGCGAAGCGGTAGCGGATCTGTTCTTCGATGAGGGTGGTGAGTTCGACGGGGTCGAGCTTGGAGGAGATCCCGACGACGACGACGGGGAAGGCGTTGACGTCGAACTTGCGGACGTTGGGTCTTGAGACTTCTTCGGGGAGTTCTTCGAGCTCGGTTTCGAGTTTGGATCGGACTTCGGTGGCGGCGTCGTTGATGTCGGTGCCCCAGACGAAGGTCATGCGGACACGGGTGTTGCCTTCGGAGGCGGAGGAGGTCATCTCTTCGACGCCGGGGACGGTGGCGAGGATTTCTTCGAGGATCTGGGTGACGGAGCGTTCCATGACTTCGGGGGAGGCGCCGTCGTAGGAGGTGGAGACGGTGAGGGTGGGCATTTCGACATCGGGGAGCATGTCGATGCGGAGCTGGGTGAGGGAGGATGCGCCGAGGACGACGACGATGAGGGTGAACATCGTCGTGAGGACGGGGCGGTTGACGCTGAACTTGGGGAGGTTCATTGGTCACGCTCCGAGGGGATGGAGATGGGGGATCCGTCGTCGAGGAGCTGCTGTCCGAGGGTGACGACGCGCCCTTCGAAGGGGGTGGAATCGTCGATGGGGGTGACCTGGGCGTGTTCGTCCTGGATGACCCCGACGTTGATGGCGCGGGCTCGCGCGACGGGTGGGGTCACGGAGTCGTCGATGACGAAGACGACGCGCTCGCCGGAACGGGTGGCGATGGAGCGTTCGGGGACGATGGTTGTGGAGTCGATGGTCTCGAGGACGGCGCGGACGCGCGCGAACATCCCGGGGCGGAGGGCTTCGTCGGTGTTGTCGATGCGGACCTCGACCCGGGCTTGGCGGGATCCTTCGTCGAAGGCGGGGGCGATGCGTTCGATGGCTCCGGTCCAGGTGCGGCCTTGGTATGCGTCGGTGGTGAGGGTGACGGATTGGCCGACGCGCATGCGGGCGTAGTCGCGTTCGGTGACGGTGAAGGCGGCGATGACGGGGTCGAGGTCGATGATGCGGATGATGGGCTGGTTGGCGGTGATGGTTTCGCCTTCTTCGACGTAGCGGTTTGCAACGACCCGGGTTCCGGAGGTGCCTTCCCAGTCGGCGCGGATGGTGGTGTAGGACTGTCTGATGCGTGCGGCTTCGAGGACGGACTCGACGCGCTGGATGTTGGCTTTGGCGACTTCGTGCTCGGCGCTCGCGGCGAGTTGGGTGGCTCGCGCGGTGTCGAGCTCGGTGTCGGTGGCGATGCCCTGGGTGTTGAGTTCTCTGGTCCGGTCGAGTTCGCGCTGGGCGATCTCGAGGGCGTTCTGCGCATCGATCAGGTCGGCTTGCGCGACTGCGAGTTCGGCTTGGGCTTGGGCGACGCTCTGGGCGGACTCGGCGCTATCGAGGGTGGCGACGGTTTGGCCTTGCTCGACTCGGTCGGCGAGGTCGAGGGGAAGGGAGGTGATGAGCCCGGAGACTTTGGCGGCGATGGTGACGCTGGCGCGGGCTTCGAGGGAGGCGGAGAAGACGCGCGCGTCTTCGATGGGTCCGACCTGGATGGGCGCGACCTCGACGGGGATCTCCATGCGGGATTGGGGGCGCGGGGCGTTGGCTTGGGGGGAGAGGAGTCTCCAGGTGACCAGGGCGCCGACGGCGGCGACGATCAGGAGGGCGGTGGCGGCGGTGGCGAGGGTGCGGAGCGTCATCGTCGTCGGGGCCTTTCTGGTGCGCCTGTCGGAGGGTCGGTGCACGATAGGGCGAATGATTCGTTGCAACAAATATTGCGGTCCGGGTCCGGATTGGGATCCGGATTGGTGGGTTAGACCCCGGTGTAGGCGTTGACGGCCTGTGTGATGGATTCGAGTTCTTCGGCGGAGAGATTCACGTTTCCTGCGCCGGCGTTGTCGGTGGCTTGCTGGGCGTTGCGGGCGCCGCAGAGGACGTGGGAGCATCCGGGCTGGGCGAGGGTCCAGGCCATGGTGAGTTGGGTGAGGGAGATGTTGTGCGCCTGCGCGATGGGGCGCATGGGGTCGAGGATGGCTTCGACTTTGCGGACGTTGTCGGGTTTGAAGCGGTCTTTGCGGCTGCGGAGATCGCTCGGGGGATATTCGCGGTTGGGGTCGATCTTCCCGGTGAGGAGCCCTTGCGCGAGGGGGGAGTAGGCGAGGAAGGCGATGTTGTTTTTGGCGACGTGGGGGAGGTTGGTGGACTCCATGTCTCGGTCGAGCATGGAGTACTTTTCCTGGTCGGTGTCGAGGGTGCCGTGCTTTGCGTACTCGGCGATGAGTTCGGGGGAGGCGTTGGAGACCCCGATGGCGCGGATCTTGCCTTCTTGGCGGAGTTCTTCGAGCGCGCCCATGCGTTCTTCGACGGGGGTGGCGTCTTGTTGCCAGTGGGTTTGGTAGAGGTCGATGTGGTCGATGTTCAGGCGTTTGAGGGAGCGTTCGACTTCTTCGCGGATGCCGTCGCGGGCGTTGTAGATGTAGATGTCGGTGTTGGGCTGCGCGTCTGCGGCGTCGGGTCCGGTGTTGAAGAAGTGGAAGGCGCGTTTCTTTTGTTCGTCGGTGAGGTCCCATCGCATGGCGCATTTGGTGGCGATGATGACGTCGTCTCGTCGGCCTTTGATGGCGCGGCCGACGACTTCTTCGGAGCGTCCGAAGCCGTAGATGGGGGCGGTGTCGATGAGGTTGCCTCCGGCGTCGAGGAAGGCGTTGATGGCGCTGATGGCTTCGTTGTCGTCGGTGCCCCCCCACTGCCAGCCACCGATGGCCCAGGCGCCGAAGGCGACGGTGGAGGCTTGGATTCCGGAGGAGCCGAGGGGTCGGGTGTTCATGCGGGGTCCTTGGGTCGGGAGTGTCGTCGTGTGAGAGGGTACGCCTGCCGGGTCGCAACCCTCGGAGGGGTGAACGGTTGACCCCGTGATGATGACGATTCGGGGTGAGCGAGGAGACGCATCGAATGGATGAACGGGTTGAGGTTCTGACGGGTGAACGGGGCGTGACGCTCGTCGGGACGTATACGGCGGCGCGCGGTGTGCACGTGGGTTCGGCGCTGCTGATTAGCGGATCCGGGCCGCAGGATCGGGACGAGACGGTGGCGGGGCATGCGGTGTTTGCGGTTTTGGCTGAGGCGCTGGCGGATCGCGGTGTTTCGACAGTGCGGTTCGATGATCGGGGGGTCGGGGAGAGCGGGGGGACATATCTCGGAATTGACGGGAAGATCTTGCTCGATGATCTCTCGCTGCAATGGTCGTGGCTTCGCGGGCGTGATCCGGGTGTGATGAGGGGGGTGATCGGGCATTCGCAGGGTGGGATCTTCGCGCTCCGGCTGGCGCGTCGTGTGGAGGGCGTGGATCGGGTGGTCATGCTGGGGTCGGCGATCCGGGACGGGATGTCGTTCATGATGGCGATGCGCCGTTTGATCTGTGATGATCTGGGGCTCGCGGGCGCTGATCGGGAGGGGTATCTGGCGCATTCGCGCGGTTTGTTCGAGTCGATCGTGCGCTTTGAGGACCCGCTCGCGCGTGTGCGTGCGGTGCGTGAGATGGTCGTGGCGAGTGTTGACGGGGTGGGTGATGGGGATCTGGAGGAGTTTGGGGGTGTGGACGGCTATGTCGATTTCGCGGTGAAGGATGCGATGGAATGGGAAGTGCGTGATCTGCTGATGAGCGATCCGGGCGCGGATCTCGGCGTGCTTCGTGTTCCGGTGCTCGGCGTCTGGGGTGAGTGTGATCGTCACGTGGATGTCGTCGCGGAGCGGGGTGTGTTCGATCGCGTGTGCTCGGCGGCGTGCGCCTCCGCGGTGATCGGATCGAGGAACCATCTTTTCCAGATCAGTGCGACGGGGGGCATGGATTCATACGCGGATGATGGTGCGCCGATGCTCGATCCGGTGGGTGGGTTGATCGCACGGTGGTTTGATCGTGCGGAGTGGGTCCGTGGAGTCTTGACGGAGAATAAACACGTCCTTGAACGACTTTTCTGTTGACCGGGCTATGTTTGTTCGCTCGTGTTGCGCCGAGAGATGATGTGGTTTGGTGCGACGGGCGGAGATGAGACGAGAGACCCCGAGGTTGGATTGATGGGTGTGTTGGGTTGATGGCCGCGGAATGGGGCATGGTTGTTGTGCGCACTGATTGTGTGCGGTTTGGGTTGATCTCTTTCCAGATCCGGATCTTTCGATCCCTGATCTGTTGCACACCGGCTCGGCGCGTTGCTTCTCTGGCGCGCCGGGCCGTGTTTTTGGATCGGCTAGGATCGATGATGCGAACGCTCGATCCGACACAGACTTTTCCGATGGTGATGCCCGATGGGACGGTGATCAAGCAGGTGGTGCACCTGAACAGGGTGATCGATCATCCGAGGATCGAGATCGGGGACTTCACGTACTTCGGGCACATGGAGGTGCTGGAGGACTATGCGGGGTATCTGGTACCGTTCCTTTTCCCGCTGAGCCCGGAGCGGTTGGTGATCGGGAAGTTTTGTCAGATCGCGCACGGGGTGCGGATCGTGACGAGCTCGGCGAATCACAACATGTCGGGGTTGTCCACGTACCCGTTCGCGAACTTCATGATGGACACGGGCACGACGGCGACGGATATCGAGGCGATGTTCCGGGTCCCGGGGAACAAGGGGGACACGGTGATCGGGAATGATGTGTGGATCGGGATGAACGCGATGATCATGCCCGGGGTGACGATCGGGGATGGGGCGATCATCGCTGGGGGGTCGGTGGTGGTGCGGGATGTGGAGCCCTATTCGGTTGTTGGGGGGAACCCGGCGAAGGCGATCGCGAAGCGGTTCGATGAGGAGACGATCGGGGCGCTGCTGGAGATCCGGTGGTGGGACTGGGATCCGGGGACGATCGGGGCGAATCTGGATGCGATCCGGGCGCGGGATCTAGATGCGCTGCGCGCGGTGTCGGAAGGGGTGTCGCGATGACCATGCACGAACGGGACGGTGCGTATCTCGCGGATACGGCGCGGGTGATCGGGGATGTCCGGCTCGGCGCGGATGTGAGTGTGTGGTACGGCGCGGTGATCCGGGGGGATGTGGCGCCGGTGGTGATCGGCGCTGGGTCGAATGTGCAGGACAATGCGGTGATCCATTGCGATCATCGGTTCGCGAATGTGATCGGTCGGGATGTCGTGATCGGTCATGGCGCGATTGTGCACGGGGAGTTCATCGGGGACGGGTCGCTGATCGGGATGGGGGCGAAGGTGCTCGGGCACACGAAGATCGGGAAGGGGTGTCTGATCGGCGCGGGGGCGTTGGTGGCGCCGGGGATGGAGGTTCCGGACGGGTCGGTGGTGGTCGGGGTTCCGGGAAAGATTGTTCGGAACGTGAACGATGCGGATCGCGCGTATCTCGCGAAGCTGCCCGCGCACTATGTGCGGCTCGCGAAGAAGCACGCGGCGAGTCCTGGGGATGTAACGATCTTTGGGATGGGGGAGATCGAGAACGCGGATCTGATCCCGGAGTGATTGCGTTCGGGGTGGGGTAGGATGGGGGTTTGGCTCGGGCGGATCCTTTGAGGGACGAGGGCGCGGCCGGGGCGTTGTTGATGGTGGTTGTGATGCGACGAGAGCTGAAGCTTGCGGATCTGGATGCGCTGCTTGGGGAGTGCCGGGGGCTTTTGGGGTCGGGGTATGAACAGACGGGGAACTGGTCGCTCGGTCAGATGTGTTGTCATCTCCGGTTGACGATGGAATCGAACATGCGCGGGTATCCGAGGTGGATGACGGTGATGGGGTGGCCGCTGCGCCCGGTGCTGCGGCGGTTCGCGCTCCCGAGGATTCTGGATGGCCGGTCGATCAACGGGGTGAAGACGGCGGGGATGTTTGTTCCGGCGGAGGGGCTCGATGATGGGGAGGAGCTCGCGAAACTGGAGCGGTGTGTGGCGGCGTTCCGGGGGTGGAGCGAAGAGCTCCATGCGCATCCTGGGTTCGGGGCCATGAGCAAGGATGGGTTTGAGCGGTTCCATGCGGCGCATGGGGCGCACCATTTGGGGTTTCTGGTTCCTCTGACGGAGTGAACGCGCTGGTGCTTGGGGTGGGTTTGATTTGAGATATGTGACCGGATGGTGCGGGGGGCGCATCTGTGGGGGTGAGGGTCTCAGTGCGCGGAGGTGTTGGGATGTCGTTGCTTGGACGGAACGTGTGTGTGGGCGCGATCGTGGCGCTGGTTTGGGGGATGTGTGGCGCTGGGGTTGCGGTGGCGCAGGTGGGTGCGGCGTATTCGGTCGTTGAGGAGGGGATCGATGCGGGGGTGGTGGACGAAGCGCTCGGGGACAGTCCTGAGGGGATCTGGCTCGATGGGGATGTGCTGTGGTTCGCGAAGCGCGCGGCGGAGGGGCCTTGGTGGGTGTCGGGCGGGGTGTCCGCGGAGCTTGCGCGGATCGGGGAGACGGACCTTTGGGTGGTGGGGCTGCGCTGGGATCGGTGGGACGAGGCGTTTCTGACGGCTGGGTTCCACGGCACTCCGTTCCCCTCGATGGACACGGAGTTCCGGCCTTGGCGCGGTGAACGTGCGCCACCGTCTCCTGAACGGGCGGAGCCCGGGTTGGTGGAGACGTTCGAGATTGCTGGGCCGATGGGGGTGAAGGATCGATCGATCACGGTGGTGCTCCCTCCGGGGTACGAGGGGATGGGGACGCTTCCCGCGCTCGTGCTTGCGGATGGTCAGAGCGCGGAGGACTGGGGCGCGGTGGTGGCTTCGATGGTGCTCGAGGGGCGGTGCGCGGGATTTGCGGTGATCGGGGTGCACAGCGGCGGGTACGAGGGGGATCGGTCGGAGCCCTACGACCCGAAGCTCGATGTGCGCGCGTGCGAGTATCTTGAGGGGTTCGATCAGGCGCGGTTTGATGCGCATCTCGATTGGGTGATCGATCGGGTGCTGCCCGAGGTGGCGCGTCGGTACCCGGTCTCGCTTGCGCGGGAGGGTCTTGGGGTTGGGGGGTTCAGCAACGGTGGCGCGTTTGCGGCGAGCGCGGGGTTGCGCCGTGGGGATGTGTTCGGGATGAGCTTGGCGCTGTCGGTTGGTGTGCCGCCGGAGGTTGGGGAGGACGAGGAGGTGAGGGCGCGGTTTTACTTTGCGGCGGGGGCGCTTGAGCCGCGGTTTTTGGAGCACACGGGGATCGCGCGGGATCGGGTGGTGGAGGGCGGCGGTCATGCGGTGTTCGAGACGTTCGTGGGTGGGCACGATCCGGAGCAGTGGATCCTGGCGTTGTCACGGTTCGGGGGGGCGATGTACCCGGTGGAATGAGTTGAGATTTCCGCACGCTCTGGAGCGGGCGTTCGGTGCTGCTAGGATCGTGGGGTATGCAGTGCTATCGAACAGGGCCGGAGACGGAGCGGGTGGCGCATCGGGCGTTTACGGTTGATGATTGTGAGGCGTTTTACCGGCTCAACAGTCATCCCGAGGTGATGCGGTATACGGGGGAGCCGGCGATCGGATCGGTGGAGGAAGCGCGGGACGCGATTGCTCGGTATCCGGATTTCGACACGGTGGGGTATGGGCGTTGGGCTTGTGTGCTCAAGGAGACGGGCGCGGTCATCGGGTTCTGTGGGCTCAAGTATCTTCCGGAGCTGGATGAGGTTGATGTGGGGTTCCGGTTCTTTCCGGAGTACTGGGGGAAGGGGATCGGGACGGAGACGTGCGCTGCGAGTCTTTCGTTCGGGTTTGAAGTGCTGGGGCTCGAGCGGATCCTGGGGCTGGTGCTCCCGGAGAACGGGGCTTCGATCCGGGTTTTGGAGAAGTGCGGGATGCGGCGGAACGGGGAGGTGGTGTTCGAGGGGGATCGGGCGCTGCGGTATGATGCGCTTCGGCCGGGGTGTGGGGATTGAGCGAGCGCCTGGGGGGCGATGTTCTTGGGGATCGATGCTGGGTGATCGTGGGTATGGGCGATTGCGCTGGGGGGTAGTATGTGCGCTCTCATGCGTGTTTCTGTGATTCTTCCAACCCGGCACGGTGATCCGTCTCCTGCGCTTGCGTGCGCGGAATCGCTCATTGGGCAGCTCGGGGCGCATGATGAGATCTGGATCTCGGTGGATGGTGTCGATCGCTCCGGGGGAGTTGCTCCTGCGTTGTCTTCGTGGGCTCGTTCGGGGTGCGGGCGCGTTGTTGCTGGGGCTCAGGGGGGTCCTGGCGCGGCGCGGAATCGGGCGCTGGAGGCATCAAGCGGCGAGCTGATTCTGTTTTTGAATGACGATGTCATTGCGTCCCCTGATCTGATCCGGGTTCACAGAGAGGCGCATACCAGACGGTCTGAGGCGGGGCGATCCGATGCGATGTTTTTGGGTGATGCGCCGTGGGCGGTCCCATCTGACGATCGTGTCATTGATCGGATGATGCGTGAGACGTCGTGGGTTTTCTTCTATGACCGGATGGATCGCGAAGATCCGGAGCTCGACTGGGGTTTTCGGCACGCGTGGACGCTCAATCTCTCAGTCCCGCGGAGAGTTTGTGAGCGGTTTGATCCACGATTGGCGTACCCGATGTTTGACGATCTGGACTGGGCGTTTCGGGTGTGCGAGACGTATGGGTCACGGGTGCTGTATCTTCCCGACGCGCGGGTGACCCACCACCATCGGTACCGGGCGGAGCAGGTGCTTCGTCGGGAGGCTTTGCTGGGGCACCAAGCGGCTCATCTGTACCACGTCAATCGTGAGGCCGCGGTGTGTATCTTTGGTGATCTGTACGCGACGAAAGACGGTGTCGAGGGTTCGATCTGCGATCTGGATGCGGCGAAGTTGGCGGAAGATTTCGCTGGCTTTGAACGGATCGCGATGCGGGCATCCGACGGCTTGACGGCGGAAGAACTGACGGCGCTCTTCTCGGATTGCAGAGCGTGGAGGGCGTTTGCACGGCTTGTCGGCGCGAGCGGGTACCACAACGGGCTTTCTGCTGAGGACGCGATGGAGCGGGGGGTGGGGATCTGCAAGGGGATGCATGAGTGGTAGAACCCGGGAGGGGAGGATCAAGCGTCCTCTCGCTCAACCGGGTTCTCGGTGTGTCAACCACCGGCGCGTGAGACGGTGGGCGCGTGGTCGAGCATCCCCTGCTGCTGCTCGATGAAGTCCCACCCTCGGTGTCGATCCGGGTCTTCGATGTGGGCATCGATCATCGGGCCGGGGGAGAGTGTGGCGATGACTTTGTGGCCGGCGCGATCGGTGATCGACACCCCGGCTTCGCGCAGGGCTTCTTCGATTGTTTCGGCTCCCTTCCCGGGGCGGACCAGCTGCACTTCTTGTATCGCGCCGTTGACGAGCCGATTCAGGAGCGAATCCTTCACGGCTTGCTTTCCGACGAAGCGGTCCCAGTGCGCTTTGGTCAGCGGCGGCGATGTCGATGCGGGGGCGTTATTGGCTTGGAGAACACCCTCGGCGAAGTGCTCGTCCATCTTCTTGGTTCGTGCGATGCGTTCGTAGCGGTCGAGCATCGAGCTCATCGATCGATCACGCAGTTCTGGGGGGCAGTATCGGTCGATGACCCAGATGTTGTTCCGAACGATTCTTTTCAGGATCATCCGGAAGTCTCGGTTCTGTTGAACCTTTCGGTGCTCGAAGGACAGGGCGCGGGTGTGGGCGACACGGCCTCCGGATTGGATGAGGCGCGCGCACAGGTCGTACTCTTCCACGTAGTACTCGAAGGCGGGGTCGTATCCGCCGGCGCTCAGGAATGCGTCTTTGCGGTAGAGGCAGCCGCAGCCGATGACGACTTCGGGGAGCCCGCCTTGTTCGTGGGATTGGTCTGGCAGGAGGATTTCTCCTCCGAGCGCGAGGACGTCCGGGGGGAGCGATGAGAGGATGGTGTTGAAGGGGCCGCTGGTTGGCACCGAATCATCATCGAGCATCATGATCCAGTCGCCTTGCGCGTGCTGGGCTCCGATGTTTCTTCCGGCGGCGGCGTGATTCTCATCGAGGCGGATCACCTGGAGCCCCGGCATTGACGCGAGGTCTTTCGGGAGCTGGGATGTGACGGGAGTGTCTGAGGCGTTGTCGATCACCAGGACATCCGGGGTGTACTGGTCGGGATCTTCGGAGAAGAGTGAGGGCGCGGATTCCTGGAGATGGCTGAGGGTGTGATGGAGTTCGTCGTGTCGATTCCGGGTGGGGATCACGACGGAGATTCGGGGCATCATTCGAGTCCCAGGGCGATGGGCTGTTCCTGGCGGGCGAACTCTCTGTCGAGTTGCCTGCTCAGGTTGAGGATCTCGTCTCTGGTCACGTGGTGGTTCCCTAAACGTCCGGCGCTGACTCCTGCGGCGAGAGAGCCGATGTAGAGGGCCATGACGGAGGATGAGCCGGCGATATGGGAGAGGGTGCTCAATGCCAGGAATGCGTCGCCGCAGCCCAGGACATCGGTGGGCGCGTGGTTGAGGGATGGGATGTGCTGGCTTGTGAGTTGGAGCAGTTGGCCGTCCGGGGCTTCTTGTGATTCGACATGCTCGAACATGACCACGCCGTCTTCGGCCATGGTGAGGGCGATCCTTTTGGCCTGGGTCTTTTTCATCAGGTTGAGGACCATGGAGGGGAGCGATTCGGCATGGTCTGGGACGGCGCTCCGGAGTTCGTGCTCGGAAGGGGTGAGCCAGTCGGCGTGGAGCATGTGGGAGAGACTCGTATGCGATCCGGACACGTCTCCTGCGAGGAAGGGGACGAGCGGGCGGAGTTTGATGAACAGGTCTTGTGTGAGTTTGGCGCCGCACATGCCCAGCCCGTAGTCGGCGATGATTGCTGCGTCGGCGTTCTGTGCGTGCTTGCACGCGGTTTCGAGCAGGCGGCGTCGTGTCATGTGGTCGAAGTCGATCTTGACACACCGATCGAGTTTGAAGAGCTTCTGGCCTCGGCACAGGAAGCGTTCTTTCTCGTGCATGGGGCCTTCGTAGGTGATGGGGATGACGTCGATCCCCTGCGAACCGAGCTGGGACTCGAAGGATGCGCCGGACTGGCTCTTTGGCGATGGGGTGATCAGGGTGACCTTGGCGCCCATTGATGCGAGATTCTGGGCGATGATCGCGGAGCCGCCGAGGAAGCTCTGTTTGAGAAGCGGGCGGAGCGAGAGCACGGGGGATTCGCTGGCGACTTCCGGCTGGGAGCATTCCACATACGTATCGAGGATGCTTTCTCCGATGACGAGGACACGCTTCCCGCTCATGAGCTGGATGGTGTCATCCACCATCTCGCTCGTGAGTGTGTGCATGTGTCTCAGACTTTGGAGGGCTGGGTTCGTGTTCGCGCTGGAGTCTTGGGGGTTTCTTGAGAGCGCCTCGATGAGCTTGCTGGATGAGAACACGACATCGCCCGACGAGAAGACGACTCGGCCGCCGTTGGATTCGACGGCGTCTCGTTCGGCTGTGAACCTGGGGTCGTTGTTGTGTTCGTACTCGACGCCTTTGACGTACACATCGGGTTGGAGCTGGTGGATGATTTCTGAAGCGGTGGGATTGTGATTGATGTATACCCAATCGACGCATGAGAGGGCGGCGAGGTTTTCTGCTCGGAGGTGCTCGGAGAAGAAGGGTCGGCCTGCGCCTTTGTGGATGAACTCGTCGGCGGTGACTGTGACGACCAGGCGTTTCCCGAGCTGACGGGCGTGTTCGAGGTGTCGGACGTGTCCCGGGTGGACGATGTCGAAGCACCCGTGGCAATGGACGACGGGCTCGCCGAGCAATCTGGATTCAGATCGGTGGGCGACGAGCTGCTCGAGCGTGCATATTTTCCCGTTTTGTTTGGAAAAAGAACTCATGGGTGACTGTGTCCATCAGGCCGATGTCATGATACTGAGATCTGGGTTGGGGCGCGGGAGCGGTGGTCGAGAATTTCTCTCTTGAGGGGGAGCTTTGTGGGCTGACGGAGATGGGTGGGGTGATCTGACTCAGGATTAGTCGCTCTTGAAGTACAGACGAAATAAATTTTGTGGCTTCAAAGCCATTGGCAACGAAACTCGCCGGAGCAAGGACACCATGACTTAGTATTTAACCAGTGGGCGTACCCGATCGTTCCCGCGAGGCCCATGGTATGGTGAGGGTTGGATGCTGTCCCCCGCGACAACTCCGGGGCACGGCTGAGCTAGTGATTGGCGAGTGTTCAATTGAGCTGAGGATTGTGAGAGGCAGATCTATTTGGGGCTCACCTTTTTGTGTTGTGGCCTCTCTAGGGCTTTGTCAGCGATGTGGGCTTAATCGTAGATTCGATGCCGGAGTCGCAGCTGACTGGAGTGATCGGCGAGGTGTGTCGACAGGAGGGTTGTGGCGACATGGTCGATGGTGGTCGCGTGGATGTGGGACGGGAGATGCTGATGCAAAGACGACCGCCCAATCCTTGTGACCACAGCATCAAAATCTAAGCAGGCCGCGATTCGTCAACGTGGAGGATGCGATACTTATGAGATGGCAGAGCCACGAAAATAAATTTTATGAATGCGAGCGTAGCATACTTCCCTTGCGGCTTCGCAAAGGAAGTATGCTGCACAGATTCGGATGTTTACATTTGCGTATCAGTGATCACAAGGACCCCATGCCGCAAGCAACATCGCCAGATCAGCTGAGTCGACCGCGTAATCTTTGTTAAAATCGGCGGGGCAGATGTCATCACAAGGGCACAAACCCCACGCCGCTGTCAACTCTGCCAAGTCGGCGCTGTCGATCATCCCATCGTCATTTATATCTTCAATACATTCACACCTGTTGCCCAGTGCCGGGATCATCAACGAGACAATCAGGTTGATTTCTGCCTTGGTCAAGACGCCGTCTTGATCAAGATCGAACGCAGAGCACGGATCCCCACCACTGCAAGGCCCTTGCATGGCTGTGAGCAACGCGATATCTCCCTCATCGACCATGTAGTTATTGTTCAAATCGACAGATAGAATACTGTCACACGAATATTCAGGCAGCACGAAATCCGCATAGCTTGCCCATGCATACACGCATTCCGTCTCCAGTGCCTGATGGATCTGTGGGCGGACGGCCGATCCAAATTGCACTATCACTCCCGCGAGCTTCGGCACATAGATTTCAGCGACATCATCATAAACTTCAATGATGAGCCCTCCTCCCGAATCATTGTTTTCGACACCACAACTCCCCGGCTCATTCCACCCAACCGTGATCGATGATACCCCGGAGGGAACAGCGGAGTCACATGCCCGCATCGCCCGACGAGCCCACGAAACCAGCCACGCAGGCTCACCCAGGTTTGCAACAACTTCGGCTTCGCTAGCAAAATCCAGTGGATTGATATGCGTGACCGGAGTCGCCAAATGCGCGATCACGAGGTCGGGGTTGGCGAGTGTCTCGCCCGGGTTTTCGTGATGCGGCAAATTCTGCTCAGAGAACAAGAAGTAGTCAATCTCAACATCATGAAATGCGCTGGGCGGATCCTGGAACCCGCCCACAGTACCATCCGTTTTTCGCCTGAATCGCAGCGAATATGCGTAAGGCTCTGGCGGATTTGAGCTGTCAAATTGCACAGGAAGACAATGACGCGCCAGAATCGCATGATGCTGATCAATCAAGGTTGCTCCGCAGGAGGTGTTCCCGTATCGCGAATCACTCGGATCCGTGACCTCAAGCCATGAGGTCAGCGAAAACCCTGCAACAGCATCAAAACGTGTGTCGGTGCTTGCCGGGGGAGTCCCGCCATCGATCGCCATGGCCCCGCTGTACATACAAAATACACCCAACACTACTCCGAAACGCCTGAAAATCGACTTTGCTCGCATTGTGAATCCTCCTTCAACATATAATTTTTATTAACAACCAAACGTCTGCTTGGCCACGCCGATCTGACATGAAATCTCGTGGACGGCTACACCCTGATCCAACATCACTCCTACCTTCCGCAGTTGCGTTATGATTGATTCGGCTGAGTGTACTGAATTGCATCAGAATTCCTCTTAATCGAGGCATCCACCCCGCTGTGTTGCCGCATAGCAGGCGGACTTGTTCTGAGGAAGAGTCAACTCACAGATCCTGTCAGAGTCAGAGTTTCATCAGTCATAGTCATGGAGCACATTTGAAACGATGCACTTAGTACATACCCCGTTTCGCGCAATGCGCCTCCAAGCGACGTAGCTTCAAAATCGCCAGCATGAACTATTCGCTCTACGTCACAATCCCCAACCCCCCACAATGAGAAAGCCCTTCGACGCGCTCGCCGAAGGGCTTGGTCACTCAAAGAATCGGGGTGAGAGGATTCGAACCTCCGACCTTCTGACCCCCAGTCAGACGCGCTAACCAAGCTGCGCTACACCCCGGTGGTGTTTGCTCTTTCGAGCGGTCGTGATGATAGCGCGGAAATCGGGCGGGGCGAGGGGGGCTATCGTCGGGGATGAGCGATTCAACGAAGTCGGGGAGTGTTCTGCTCCGTGGAGGGCGTGTCGTTGACCCGGGTTCGGGTCTGGATGCGACCCGCGATGTGGTGCTGGAGGGGGGAACCATCCGGGAGATCGGGGAATCGGTGGATCCTTCGGGGTTCGATCGGGTGGTGGAATGTGAGGGGCTGATCGTGGCTCCGGGGCTCATCGACCCGCATGTGCACCTGAGGGACCCGGGGCAGACGCATAAAGAGGACATCGCGAGCGGGACGAACGCGGCGGTGATCGGGGGGTTCACGACGGTGTGCTGTATGCCCAACACGTCGCCGGCGCTCGATTCGCCGGAGATGGTGGAGTATGTGGCTTCGAAGTCGGCGCGGGAGGGGAAGTGTCGGGTGTTCAGTGTCGCGTGCGCGACGGCGGGTCGGAAGGGGGAGCGGCTCGCGGAGATCGGGCTGTGCGATCGGGCTGGGGCCGTCGGGTTCTCGGACGATGGGGATGTGATCGAGAGCGCGAACGTGATGCGCGCGGTGCTTGCGACGGTGGCTCCGACGGGGAAAGCGTTCATGCAGCACTGTCAGGAGACGACGCTGACCCAGGGCGCGGTGATGCACGCTGGGGAGGTGGCGCAGAAGCTCGGGCTCAAGGGGTGGGTGCGCGAGGCGGAGGAGCTGATCATCGAGCGCGATGTTCGGCTCAACTCGGGGATCGGGTGCGCGTACCACGTGCAGCACATGTCTTCGGGGGGGTCGGTGGAGATCGTGGCGCGGGCGCAGCGCGAGGGTCAGCCCGTGACGGCGGAAGCGTCCCCCCACCACTTGCTGCTGACGGACGAAGCGGTTGAGAAGCAGGGGTCGATGGCGAAGATGAACCCGCCGCTCCGGGAGCAGTCGGATATCGATGCGCTCAAGGAGGGGATCCGTGAGGGGATCATCACGATCCTTGCGACGGACCATGCGCCGCATCACTCGGACGAGAAACGGAACCCGGTGGCGGCGGCGCCGTTCGGGATCATCGGGCTCGAGTCGGCGCTGGGGCTGTACCACAAGGCGCTGATCGAGACGGGGGTGATCGGGTGGCGCGACATGCTCGAGATGATGACGATCAACCCGGCGAAGCTGTGCTGCTTGGACGGATGCGGGATCGGGTCGCTGAAGGTCGGGGGGACGGCGGATGTGACGGTGATCGATCCGGATCACTCGTGGACGCTGCGCGAGGAGGATCTGGGTGGGAAGAGCGTGAACACGCCGTTCCTTGGTTGGGAGATGGGGGTGCGCGCGGTGATGACGATCGTGGGCGGCGAGGTTCGGTACGAGATGGAGGGGGCGCTGTCGCGATGAAGGGGTTGCGTTGGCTCTGGGACAGGCGCGAGATCGTGATCGCGGCGATCGCGATCGTGACGATCGTGGTGTACCTGGTGCTGCGTTTCGGGATGGGGGTGTCGATCGAGGAGGCGCGGTGGGTGCTATGGGTGTGCTTGGGGCTGGGGGGGACGCCGCTGGTTGTGGAACTGGTGGGGAAGGCGCTGAAACGGGAGTTCGGGTCGGATCTGCTTGCGGGGATCTCGATCGTGACGTCGGTGCTGCTGGGTGAGTATCTGGCGGGGTCGTTCGTGGTGCTGATGTTGTCGGGTGGGGAGGCGCTGGAGCGGTACGCGGTGGCGAATGCTTCGAGCGTGCTCAAGGCGCTGGCGAAGCGGATGCCTTCGGTGGCGCACATCAAACGGGAGGGGTCGCTCGAGGATGTGGCGCTCGAGGAGGTCCGGGTCGGGGATCATCTGACGATCTTTCCGCACGAAACGGCGCCGGTGGACGGGGTGGTGGTGGATGGGCATGGGGTGATGGACGAGAGCTTCCTGACGGGGGAGCCGTACCTGATGTCGAAGGCGCCGGGGTCGAGCGTGATCTCGGGGTCGGTGAACGGGGAGTCGGCGATCACGATCGAGGCGACCCGGGAAGCGGTGGATTCTCGGTACGCGAAGATCATGCAGGTGATGCGGGACACGGAGGAGCGGAAGCCGCACATGCGCCGGCTCGGGGATCAGCTGGGCGCGGTGTATACACCGATCGCGGTGGCGCTGGCGATTGTGGCTTGGGTGATCAGTGGTGATCCGACCCGGTTCCTCGCGGTGCTGGTGGTTGCGACCCCGTGTCCGCTTCTGATCGGGATCCCGGTCGCGATCATCGGGTCGATCTCGCTGTCGGCGAAGCGCGGGATCGTGGTCAAGGACCCGGGGGCGCTCGAGGTGATCAACACGTGCAAGACGATCATCTTCGACAAAACTGGGACGCTGACCTACGGGACCCCGGTGGTGACGGAGATCATCGCGCGGGATGGGGTGGACGAGGGGAAGCTGCTGTCGATGATTGTGTCGCTCGAGCGGTATTCGAAGCACCCATTGTCGGACGCGATCGTGGAGCTCGGGGAGGCGCGTGGGGTGTCGATCTCGGAGCCGACGGAGGTTTCGGAGAAGCCCGGGCAGGGGCTTGAGGGGTTGATCTCGGGGACACGGGTGCTTGTGACGGGTCGGAAGGCTTTGGGGGGGATCGATCCGGATGGGGTAGGGCTGCTCCCGGAGCAGACGGCCGGGCTTGAGTGTGTGGTGGTGCTCGATGGCACGTATGCGGCCACGGTGAAGTTCCGGGACGAGCCCAGGAAGGACGGGAAGCTGTTTATCGAGCATCTGTCGAGGAAGCATGGGTACGACAAGGTGATGCTGGTGTCGGGGGACCGGGAGTCGGAGGCGCGGTATCTGGGGGAGAAGGTGGGGATCCGGGATGTGATCGCGGAGCGGACGCCGGAAGAGAAGGTGGGGATCGTCCGGGAGGAGATGGAGAAGGCGCGGACGTGTTTCGTGGGGGACGGGATCAACGATGCGCCGGCGCTCTCGCTTGCGACGGTGGGGATCGCGTTTGGTCAGGCGTCGGATATCACGACGGAGGCGGCGGGTGTGGTGATCATGGACTCGACCCTGGAACGGGTGGACGAGTTTTTCCATATCTCGAAGCACATGCGGCGGATCGCGTTGCAGAGCGCGGTTGGGGGGATGTTGTTGAGCGTTGTGGGGATGATCCTTGCGGCGATGGGGTATCTGCCCCCGGTTGCGGGTGCGATCTCTCAGGAGGTGATCGATGTGTTCGCGGTGGCGAATGCGCTCCGGGCGGCGTTTCCACCCCGGGTGATGTCGGATATCCGGGACTGAGGGGGATCTTGATCGTGGGGAGGGGGAAATCGGGAATGGGGGGCCGTAGAGTCGGGTTGAGTTGCATTTCTGGCTCGGACGCACTTCTTGATCAGACAGGACGGATTCCATGAGCATCAAAGTCGGTATCAACGGTTTCGGACGGATCGGTCGTCTCGTGTATCGGATCGCGGCGAACACGCCGGGGATCGAGGTCGTGGCGATCAATGACCTGGTGGGGTCGGACAACCTTGCGTACTTGCTGAAGTACGACACCATGCACGGTCGTTTCCTGATCGACGGGAAGCCCGCTGAGGTCAGCGCGGAGGAGGGGTCGTTCACGGTCAACGGGAAGAAGACGATCTGCACGGCGGAGCGTGACCCGACGAATCTGAAGTGGGGCGACATGGGTGTGGACTACGTGCTCGAGAGCACGGGTCTGTTCACCACGGGTGAGGACGCGCAGAAGCACATCGACAACAACGGGTGCAAGCGTGTGGTGATCTCGGCGCCGACGAAGACACCGGACACGGTTCCGACGTACGTGCACAAGGTGAACTGCGGGAAGTACAACCCGGAGACGGACACGATCATCTCGAACGCTTCGTGCACGACGAACTGTCTTGCGCCGATCACGAAGGTGATCCTGGACAACTTCGGGCTCATCGAGGGTCTGATGACGACGGTGCACGCGGCGACGGCGACGCAGCCGACCCAGGACGGTCCTTCGAAGAAGGATTGGCGCGGGGGTCGGAATGCGTATCAGAACATCATCCCGGCAAGCACGGGTGCGGCGAAGGCCGTCGGTCTGTGTCTCCCCGAGACGAAGGGGAAGCTGACGGGGATGGCGTTCCGGGTTCCGACGGCGGATGTGTCCGCTGTGGACCTGACGTTCCGGACGGAGAAGTCCACGACGCTCGCGGAGATCAACGCGGCGATGAAGGCGGCTTCGGAGGGCGCGATGTCGGGTGTGCTCGGGTACACGGAGGAGCAGGTTGTGTCGAGCGACTTCGTGGGTGATCCCCGTTCGTCGATCTACGACGCGGGCGCGGGGATCGAGATGAACGCGAACTTCTTCAAGATCATCTCGTGGTACGACAACGAGGCGGGGTACGCGAACCGCTGTGTGGACATGATGAAGATGATGGGTGAGAAGGACGGGCTGTAAGGCTTTCGCCTCCCCTTTCACTCCCCCACTCTTTGGGTGATATCAGAGCGCGGGCGCCTTCGGGTGCCCGCGTTTTTTGGTGTGGGTGCGCATACGCTGGGCCATGCGATACACATGGACGTTGCTTCGGGCTGGTCGGTTTCTTCTTGATGGGGGCGGGATGTTCGGGGTGATCCCGAAGGTGGTGTGGACGCGCTCGGTGGAGCCCGATGAGAAGAACCGGATCGAGCTGATGCACAACTGTGTGCTCCTCGAGTCGGAGGACGTGGACCCGGAGCTGGGGCGGAAACGTCGGGTGCTGATCGAAGCGGGGACGGGGGACAAGCTCGACGAGAAGATGTCGAAGATCTTCGGGCTCGACGGGCGCACGGTCGAGAGCGAGGTCGTGCGCGTGGGGGTGGATCCGAAGGAGATCGATCATGTGATCGTGTCGCACCTGCACTTCGATCATGCTGGGGGGCTGACGAGGCGCGTGCGCGAGGGGGAGGAGCCCCACTGGACGGCGACGAAACCCGGCGCGGCTTCGGGGGACGAGCCCCGGGTGCGGTTCACGTTCGAGAACGCGGAGCTGATCGTGCAGCGCCGGGAGTGGGTGGACGCGCGGAACAACGACGCGGTGATGACGAGGACGTACTACCGGGATCATCTGCTCCCGTTCGAGGACGAGTCGTTACCGCTTGGGGGTGGGAAAGCGCGGATGCGTTTGGTCGATTCGCCCAGGCCGTTCCCGCTGAATCGGAAGCCCTCGCGGGACGAGCGCCCGAAAGCGGGGGTTGAGGAGCGGATGACGGAGGTGCTCCCGGGGGTCCGGGTGTTCCTGGTTCCGGGTCATACGTGGGGACAGCAAGCGGTGCACTTCACGGATGTGGAGGGTCGGGAGCTGGTGTTTACGCCGGACGTGATGCCGACGAGGTGGCACGGGGGTCAGGCGTATTCGTTGTCGTACGACGTGGAGCCCTATACGTCGATGGTGACGAAGGGGTGGTTCCTGGAGGAGGCGGCGGAGCGTGGGTGGGTGCTGGTGCTGGACCACGAGCCCGGGGACCCGTTCGTGAGGGTGGAACGTGATGAGCACGGGTGGTTTACGCTCGTGGAGGCGGGTGTTGGTGGGTGAGGTTGGTGAGAATCGGGTCTCGGGGGGTGTGGTGCACTACAATCGGTGAACGCCGTGAGTACACAGACAGAACCCATCCAGGACAGCGGGAACGAGCCGACGATCGAGGCGATGGAGCCGGCGAAGATTGCGGCTCCGGAACCGAACGCGGGCGATTCGCGTGAGGTGTCGAAATCGCGGAAGCCGACGCTGTATGAGCGATTGGAGTCCTTCTTTGAGCGGCTCAGTGTGAAGAACAACTTCTGGCACCGGGTGTGTTCGTTGGTGTGGCTCCCGTATGCGTTCCGCTCGGGGATCACGATGAAACGTGTGGATGAGCACACGTTCAAGGCGACGTTGCCTTTCCGGAGGTTTAACAAGAACTGGTACAACGCGATGGCCGGCGCGGCGCTTCTGGGGAACTCGGAGATCGCCGGGGGGTCGTACGTGTTCGGGGTGTGCGGGGGCGATTACACGGTGGTGTGTAAGCATCTTGAGTACAAGTTCTTGCGCCCGTGTTTCGGCCCTGCGGAGTACCGGATCACCCCCTTGGACGATATCGATGCGCTCGTGGAGACGGGGAACGAGTTCAACATCACGGTCCGGATGGACATCATCCAGGTGCTCCCGAGTCTGGGGAAGAAGGGGAAGGGCGCGGAGGACGGGGAGTCCGAGGCGGTGGGTGTGGAGACGAAGGGCGGGAAGGGGAAGAAGCCCAAACGGGTGGGGCGCTGCGAGGCGACGTTCCATGTGACGCCGAAGTCGCATCATCGGGAAAAAGAGATGCGTGAGAAAGAGATGCGCAAATCTTCGGGTGACGCATGAGCGCCGAGGGCGCTGAAGGTTCAGTTCGGTTGACGACGAACCCGCTCTTGTGGGGCGCGTACCTTGCGTGCTCGTGGACGTGGTGTATCGGGATGTTCCTCCCGGGGTTGTTGCTCCGGGATCATGGGTGGTTGGGGTTCATCGTGTTTGCGGTTCCGAATGTGGTGGGCGCGGCGGCGATGGGGTGGGTGCTCACCAGCCCAGAAGCTTCGAAGCGGTTCGTCGAGAAGCACTCGGGGTGGGTGTGGTGGTTCGGGGTGGTGACGATCGCGTATCACGTGTACTGGGCGCTGTGGGCTGGTCCCATGATCCGGGATGCGCTGGGGCTGACGGATACGTATCTGTTCGGCGCGGGGGCGGTTGTGGTGGCGTTTGCGATCGTGAGTGGTCGGATCGTGCGCGCGGGGAAAGCTCCTGCGCTGTCGGCGGTTCTGATGCTCGTGTCGCTCGGTCTGCTGGTCGCGATGCTCGTGACGGGAGCTGGGGATGCGGCGACTGACGCGCTGATCGAGGCGCCGAAGTCTTCGTACTCGGCGTGGTTCCTTGGGCCGCTGGCGTGTCTGGGGTTCTTGCTGTGTCCGTATCTGGACGGGACGTTCCATCATGCGCGGGAGCATCTGCCCGGGAAGACGAGCGGGCGTGTGGGATTCACGGTGGGGTTCGGGGTGCTGTTCGCGGCGATGATCGTGCTGACGACGAGGTACGCTGGGTGGATTCTCGGGGGTGGCGCGTGGGCGGTCCCGGAGTGGCTCGGTGCGTGGCTCGTGGTGCACCTGGGATGTCAGTGGGTGTTCACGGTGCGGGTCCATCTGGATCGGCTCCATGCGATCCGGGGGGATTCGATCGGGACGATGCAGATTTCGTACGGGACGGCGCTGCTCGCGGCCGGGCTTGGGCTCGGGCTTGCTCGCGCGGGGTCGTACGCGGCGATGTCGATGGGTGAGGTGGGGTACCGGTCGTTCCTGTGGTTCTACGGGCTGGTGTTCCCGTGCGCGGTGCTGTACCGCGCGGTCCGGGCGCACTCGACGGGGGTCCCGATGCAGCGCTGGATGATGTGGGCGGCGATCGGGGTCGCGACCCCGATGTTCTGGATGGGGTTCATCGAGCGCCAGCTGGTGTGGCTGATCCCGGGGGTGGTGGTCGCGGCGGTCGGGGCGTTTGTGCTCAAGGGCACGGATCGGTCGGATGCTCACACGATGATGTGAAGTCCACGCCCTGGTTTTTGAGGACGATCATCGCGTTTCGTTTGAGCATGTCGAGCTTGGAGCGTTTCATGGCGCTGCCTTTGAGCTCGCGTGATCGGTCTTCGGGGGTCCAGGTGAGGATGTCGCGGAGGTCGAGTCGGTCCCGGGTGCTGTGGTAGACGGGGTTGGGGGTTCGGTGGTTCGGGTCGAGTGACTCGGGGGTGCGTGGTGAGTTGTGGGGGCAGACTTCCTGGCAGATGTCGCACCCGAAGGCCCAATCTCCGATCCCTTCATGGAGGGCGGGGTCGATGGGGGTGCGGTGTTCGATGGTGAGGTAGGCGATGCATTTGGTGGCATCGACGCTGTAGGGGGTGATGGCGTGTGTGGGGCAGGCGTCGATGCAGCGGGTGCATGAGCCGCAGTGGTCGGTGATCGTGGGTTGAGAGCTCGGGGGGGTGAGGTCGAGGGTTGTGACGAGGGCGCCGAGGAGCATGTAGGAGCCGGCTTTGGGGTGGATGAGGAGGGTGTGTTTCCCGATCCATCCGAGCCCGGCGCGCTGGGCGAGCTCACGCTCGTGGACAGGGGCGGTGTCCACGACGCATTTGGTGTCCGAATCGGGCGCGAGGGCTCTGAGTTCGTCGGCGAGGGTGTGGAGGCGTTGCTTCATGGTGTCGTGGTAATCACGACCCCGCGCGTAGCGCGCGATTCGGCCTTCGCCGGGCTTCAGGGGGGTGTCGGTGTTGGTGGCGCGGGTTGCGTAGAGGTCGGCGACGACGAGGGCGGACTTTGCGTGGTCGAGGATCCTGCCCGGGTCGGTGCGGAGGTCGGTGTGGGATTCCATCCAGGACATGGAGCCGTGCTTGCCTTGGTCGAGCCAATCGAGAAGCTGGGGGGCGCGGTCGATGGGCTCGAGGGTTGCGATCCCGGTGAGGGCGAAGCCGAGCTCGTGGGCGCGGGTGATGAGGGATTGGGTGAGGGCGCTTGAATCGTCCACGCGCGAGTTTATGCGCCGGTGGTGATCGGGTCGGCGTTGCTCGGCTGGGTGGAGCCCAGCCATGCGTAGAGGGTGTCTGCTGCGTGGCTCAGGACGTCCTGGGGGTCGCGCTCGTCCTTGATCCAGAGGCGCGGGTGTTCGTAGACGGCCCAGGCATTGGAGCCCGTGTCCTGAAGCGCGACGAGGGTGTCCCGGAGGGGGAGGACGCCTTCCCCGAGGAGGGCGGGGTGGTGCTCGGCGTCGGCGTCGGCGAGTTTGAGGGTGTGGAGTCGGTCGCCGAGGAGTTGGACGGCGGCGATGGGGTCGTCGCCGGCGAAGACGCCTTGAGCGATGTTGTAGGAGATTCCGAGCCACTGGGAGGGGTAGCTCTCGACGAGGTTCAGGAGGTCCTGTGCCTTTGCGAAGGAGCCCGTGTTCTCGATGAGGACCCGGGTGTTGGTGTTGCGCGCGGTTTGGGCTGCGAGGACGAGACGTTCGCCGATGCGCCGGTCGGACCAGGCGGCGGGTTCGCCGTGCTGTCTTGTCCCGGGGTAGATGCGGACGTAGTCGATGTCGGCGCGTGCGGCGTGGTCCACGAAGCGTTTGGTTTCCTTGACGGGGGCTTCGTTGTCGATGAAGAGGTGCCCGAGGACGGGGGGGAAGACGTGGGGATGGTCGAGGGTGACGCCGGTGGCGTAGCTGATAGCTTCGATCCCGGCGCGGTCGAAGATGGCTTCGATGTCTTGGGGGTCGTGATGGAGGGGGTTGGAGGCGAGGAGGGTGTCGTCCTCGTCGAAGGCGCGCATCTCCAGACCGAGGTAGCCCATCTGGGCCGCGTTGTTGGCGGCTTCTTCGAGGGTCCATTCGGGGCAGACGAGGGTGGAGCACGCGATTTTCATGGGTGGGGTTCCTCGGTTCCTTGAAGTCAGGTCAAGTGTACACCCCGGGGACGATTGGGGGCGGATCGGGTGGTGGGTAGGGGGCTGCTAGACTCGGGGACACTGGACGGAGGTTGATCGATGGAACAGCGTGCGTTTGAGGATTCGCTCCACACGAAGCTCGATGAGGGGATGACCTATTCGGGATATCTGGACCTGGAGACATTGCTGTCGGCGCAGCACCCGTTGTCGGAGCCCGAGCACCACGACGAGCTGCTGTTCATCATCCAGCATCAGACGACGGAGCTGTGGTTCAAGCTGCTGATCCATGAGCTCAAGTCGGCGGTGACGTGGATCCAGGGGGATCAGCTTGAGCCGGCGTTTAAGATCCTGGCTCGGGTGAAGCACATCCAGGGGGTGCTGCTGAGGCAGTGGGATGTGCTCGCGACGCTGACCCCGGCGGAGTACGTCCAGTTTCGGCATGTGCTCGGGAAGGGGTCGGGGTTCCAGAGTGTGCAGTACCGGGTGGTGGAGTTCATGCTCGGGAACAAGGACAAGCGGATGCTCGAGATCCACGAGCACGACCCGGTGCACGGGGCGATGGTTCGCGAGGCGATGGAAGCGCCGAGTATCTACGACGAGTTCCTTCGGTATCTGGATCGGCGCGGGCTCCCGATCCCGGGGGAGGTGCTGGAGCGGGATGTGACGGTGGCGCATGTGGCGAACGAGGGGGTGCTCGAAGCGTTCAAGATCATCTACACGGAGCCCGAACGGTTCTGGGATGCGTACGAGATGTGCGAGAAGCTGGTGGATGTGGAGGAGCAGTTCGCGCACTGGCGGTTCCGGCACATGAAGGTGGTGGAACGGGTGATCGGGTACAAGATCGGGACGGGGGGCTCGAGCGGGGTGAACTTCCTGCGCAAGATGATCGACCATCGGTTCTTCCCAGAGCTCTGGGACGTTCGGACGCATATCTGATGGGCGCGCACGACGGAGAGCTGGTGTGCGATCCGATCATCGAGCACGCGGTGCGCGCGATGGGGTCCGGGGCGCTGACGGAGGCGGGGCTCGTGGAGCATGTGCACCCGTTGTTCTCGAGGGTGCTGGCGCGGAACGTGAGCGCGGACGAGATCTATCTTGCGAACCACTCGCTCGGTCGGCCGCTCGACTGTGTGCGCGACGAGGTGGTTGCGAGTCTGGATTCGTGGTACGAGGATCTGGACGGGGCTTGGGGTTTGTGGATGGCGCAGCGGGAGCGGTATCGGGCGGAGCTTGCGCGATTGCTCGGGGTGGATCGCGCGGACTCGGTGGTTCCGAAGACGAGCGCGGCGCAGGGGCTGCGGAGCGTGATCCATGCGCTCCCCAAGGATCGGCCGGTGGTTGTTGCGACGCGCGCGGAGTTTGATTCGATCGAGTTCGTGCTCAAAGCGATGGCGCACAAAGGGCGGATCGAGGTGCGCTGGGTGGACGCGGATGAGGACGGGTTGATCGAGGAGGGTGCGGTTGCGCGGGCGATCGGTCCCGATGTGGATCTGGTTGTGTGCTCGGTGGTGTGCTTCGCGATGGGGCAGATGCTGACGAAGGTCGGGGACGTCATCGATGCGGCGCATGCGAACGGCGCGAAGGTGCTGCTCGATGCGTATCACGCGGCCGGGGTTATTGAGCTGGGGGATGCGCATCGTCATGCGGACTTCATGATCGGGGGGAACTACAAGTACACGCGCGGGGGTCCTGGCGCGTGCTGGCTGTGGGTAAATGCTCGTCATCTCCGTGATGCGCCCGGGGTTCCGGAGCGGGATTCGGTGTTCACGACGGAGACGGGGTGGTTCGCGAAGGCGGAGCCGTTTGCGTATGCGCGGAGCGATGCGCCCGAGTTTGCCAAGGGCGGGGACGGGTGGCTCGAAGCGACGGAGCCCGTGCTGACGTATGCGCAGGCGCTCCCGGGGTTGGTGCTGACGAATGCGATCGGGGTGGGTCGGCTTCGCGCGTATTCGCTCGAGCAGATGGGGGTGCTGGGTGATCTGCTATCGGCGAAGGGGGTTTCGCTCGCGACTCCGGAGTCGCACGGCGCGTATGTGCTGGTTCGTGTCGAGGATTCGAAGGGCGCGATCGGGGCGCTGAAGGCGCACGGGGTGAATGCGGATGCGCGTCCGAGCCCGTCGGGTCATGGGGCGTTTGTGCGATTGTGCCCGGATCTGCTCAACACACGCACGGAGCTCGAGGATGCTTCGGAGCGGATCGCGCAGGCGCTGGTCTGAGGTCAGTCGGATTGGGGCTGGGGATCGATGGGGACGGTGAGACAGAACTCGGTCCCGGTCCCGGGGACGGCGTGAACGTCGAGGTGCCCGTGGTGGGCTTCGACGATGCGCCGCGCCGTGGGGAGCCCGAGCCCGGTCCCCCCCGCTTTCGTAGTGAAGTATGGGTGGAAGATCTTCTCGATCGTCTCGGGGTCGATCCCGGGTCCGGTGTCGATGACGTGGATCGCGGCGACCTGGGTGGAGTCCTCGGCGCGGGTGGCGCGGGTGCGGAGGATGAGCTCGCGCTGGGTGATGTCGGGTCGGTCCATCGCGGCGACGGCGTTGAGCATGAGGTTGAGGAGGGCTTGTTTGAGATGGTCGGGATCGACGACGGCGTTGATGGGTGTAGGCGCGAGCTCGATGCGGATCCTGACGTTCCGGGACTGGGCTTGGACGTGGAAGAAGTCGGCGAGCTCCTCCACGAGCTGGTTGATGTCTGTCTCTCGGAGCGCGAGTCTGAGCTCTCCTGCGTATTGGAGGAAGTCTTCGAGGATCCCCCGGAGTCGTTCGGTTTCGGAGCGGAGCGCGCCGACCCTTCGGGTCATCCGGGTCCGGTCGGTTTCGGGGATCTCGAGTTCTTCGATCGCTTCGCTGAGGAGCTGGGCGTTGAGCCCGATGGTGGAGAGGGGGTTTTTGATCTCGTGCGCGAGGCCGGAGGTCATGGAACCGATCTCGGCGAGTCGTTCGGCGGAACGGGCTCGTCGTTCGGAGACACGGGCGCGTGCGATGGCTCGCGCGACGGAGACACGCGCGATCGCGGTCCCGGCGGCGAGGCCGACGAGGAGACCGATGGCGAGGCCGATGATCATGGTGAGAGGGTAGGTCGGGGTTGGGGGTTACCGACGGGGTGTGCGTGAGTAGGTGCGTTTGGAGACGACAACCTCGGGGCTTTCGGGGTCATCGGTTTCTTTGGTTTCCGCTCTGACACACGCGGTGGCGCGCCAGCCCTTGTCGGAGTTCTGGGCGCTGTAGATGACGATGGAGCCGTCGGTGAGGACCCGGAATCCATCGCCGTCGATGACGGAGTAGTGGACAAAGATATCCTGACCCTCGGGGCCGACGATGAAGCCGTAGCCCTTTCGTGGGTCGAACCATTTGACGGTTCCCTGGATATCGGTGAGTGTGTTGCTGGAGTCGGTCATCACGAAGCCCCCGACGGCGAGAGAGCACGGCTCGAACGGGGAGCGCCTGACCACGAGCCCAGCGCTTCGAACGAGCGGAGAGGGATTCTCGGACCCCTCATTGGACGAGCGTACCAGAAAGCGGGGTGCGCGTCAAAGAACACGCCCCCGATCATTCGGGGGCGTGTGTGGGAACGTCATATTGGAGGAAAAACCGCTTTGGTCCTCGATGAGGGCTTATTCGGCGGCGGTGGATTCCTCGGAGCGGCGACGGCGGCGACGACGCTTCTTCTTCTTGGGTTGGTCGTCCGAGTCCCCGTCGGTGTCCGAATCGGAGTCGATATCCTCGGCCTTGTCGGCGGATTTCGAGGATTTCTCGGATCTTTCGCCCTTGTCACGCGAGGGCTTTTTGGACTTCTCGGGGTCGTAATCGGGGTCGGCTTGCTTGATCGAGAGCTTGATGCGACCCTGGTCGTCCACGAGGATGACCTTGACCTTGACGGTGTCCCCGACCTTGACGACGTCGGCGACGGATTCGACGTAGCCGTCGGCGAGTTCGGAGATGTGGCACATCCCGTCGGTGCCGGGCGCGATTTCGATGAAGGCGCCGAAGTCCTTGGTGGACACGACCTTGCCTTCGTAGACGGTTCCGGGCTTGACGTCTTCGCAGAGGGCGGAGATTTCCGCTTGGGCGTTTTCGACGTTCTCCGCGTTGTTGGCGGAAACGGTGACGGCGCCGTCGTCTTCGACATCGATGTTGACGCCGTACTTGTCCTGGAGGGCGCGGATGGTTTTGCCGCCCGGGCCGATGAGCTTGCCGATCTTCTCTTGGTCGATCCGGAGCTTGAGCATGCGCGGGGCGAACCGGGAGATCTCGTCGCGGGGAGCGGCGATGACCTCTTCCATCTGCTCGATGATGTCGAGTCGGCCCTTCTTGGCTTGCTCGAAGATCTTGGTGATCTCGTCCATGAGGAGACCACGGGCTTTGAGGTCGAGCTGGATCCCGGTGATCCCTTCACGGGTGCCGGAGATCTTGAAGTCCATGTCGCCGAAGAAGTCTTCTTCACCGATGATGTCGGTGACGTGGGTGACGTTCTCGCCGGACTCGTCGGTGAATCGGCCGACGGTGATCCCTGCGCAGGTGTTGGTGATGGGGACACCCGCGTCCATGAGGGCGAGGCAGCCGCCGGTGACGGAGGCCATGGAGGAGGAGCCGTTGGACTCGGTGATGTCCGAGACGAGACGGATGGTGTAGGAGAAGTCTTCGGGGGAGGGGAGGATGCCGAGGAGGGAGCGTTCGGCGAGGGCGCCGTGTCCGACTTCGCGGCGGCCGGGGCCCATGATGCGGCCGGCTTCACCCACACAGAAGGGGGGGAAGTTGTAGTGGAGGTAGAACTTCTTGGAGTACTCGGGGAGGAGGCCGTCGATGATCTGCTCGTCGCGGGCGGTGCCCAGGGTGCAGGAGACGAGGGCCTGGGTTTCGCCGCGTTGGAAGAAGGCGGAGCCGTGGTTGCGATCGAAGATCCCGACCTGCATTTCGAGGGGGCGGATCTCGTCGAGGGCTCGGCCGTCGGCGCGGGCGCCCTTCTCGACGATGAGCTTGCGGGTGATCTTCTTCTCGAGGGTGCGGAAGGCTTCGGAGGCTTGACGGTTGGCGAGCTTGGTGGCTTCCCATTCGCCGGGGTTGCCGTCTTCCTTGATGGGGAACTGCTCGAGGACGGCCTTCTTGATCTCGGCGACCTTGTTGCCGCGTTCGTGCTTGCCCTTGATCTGACGGGCTTCGGTGAGGTCCTTCTCGGCGAGCTTCTTGACCTTGTCGGCGATCTCGTCGGGGATGACGTTCATGTGGTCGCCGAGGTTTTTCTCGGGGGCGCCGACCTTCTCGCGGAGTTCTTCGATGAGCTCGAGGATGGGCTTGACGCCGTTCTCGTATCCGAACTCGATGGCTTCGAGGACGTCTTCGTCGGGGACTTCGGCCGCGCCGACTTCGATCATGTTGATCCCGTCCTTGTGGCCGGCGATCACGATGTCCATGTCGGAGTATTCGAGCTGGGAGACGGTGGGGTTGATGATGAACTCGGTGCCGTCATCGGTGAAGACGCGCGCGACACGGACGGTCGCGGTGGGTCCTTCGAAGGGGCAGTCGGAGATGGCGAGGGCGCAGGAGGCGCCGGTACCTGCGAGGACGTCGGCGTCGTTCTCGCCGTCGTGGCTCATGACCCAGCACTGCATCTGGACTTCTTCGATGAAGCCGTCGGGGAAGAGCGGACGGATCGGTCGGTCGATCATCCGCATGGTGAGGACTTCTTTTTCGTTGGGGGCGCCTTCGCGTTTGCGGAAGCCGCCGGGGAACTTGCCGCCGGCGGAGAGCTTTTCGCGGTAGTCAACCTGCATGGGGAAGAAGTCGAGACCCGGACGGGGGTTCGAACGGACGAGGGAGCACATCACTGCGGTGTCGGCGTGGGTGACGACGACGGCGGCGGTGGCGAGCTTCGCGACTCTGCCGGTCTCGATGCGCATGGTGCGCCCGCCGATTTCCTTCTCGACGACGATGGGGTTGAATGTCATTGTTTTTTACCTTGCCTCTGTGTTCCGGGTGCGCGGGGGAGCCCGGTCGTCTGCGCTTGGCCGTGTGTGCACGGGGTGCGCATTTCTGAGGCCCGTCCCCACGCGAGGGGCAGAGGGCGTGACACATGACGCTGGTCGATGTGCTGCGCCGACTGCCGCTCCGAGCGGGCCTTGCCGATCCACGTCTGATCGGCCCGTACTCTGGACCGGCGATCGCGCCGATCCGGAAACAAACACGCCCGTCGTTTCCGACGGGCGCGTGTGGTTGTTGATTACTTGCGGAGGCCGAGACGACCGATGAGGTCGAGGTAGCGCTGCCTGTCGGTCCGCGCGAGGTAGCGCAGGAGACGGTTGCGCTTCCCGACCATCATGACGAGGCCGCGGCGGTTGTGGGTGTCCTGCTTGTTTTCGCGCAGGTGGGTCGCGACCTGCTTGATGCGCGCGGTGAGGAGCGCGACCTGGACCTCGGGGGACCCGGTGTCGCCTTCTTCACGGGCGAAGTCTTTGATGATCTGGGTTTTTTCGTCGGCGTTGAGCGGCATGGTTGTAATCCTTTGTCACGCACGGGGATGCGACGTTGCAGCCCTCGGCGTCGAGCCATGATGGTGAGCATGCCCCGGTTGGGCGGACAATCGTAGACCGCTGGTGCGGGAGATCCACACAGACCCGGTGGATCTGTGTTATTCCGGGCTCGGAAACGGGATTTATGACCCCGGAACCGGGATTCAGGGGCAGCCTTGATTGAGCTGGGTGATGAAGTCCTGGATATCGAAGAAGTCGAAGTTACCGTCGTTGTTGTAATCGATGACTCTGTCGAGGAAATCGTTGAGGTCATCGATATTGACGGATCCGGAGTTGTCCAGGTCGGGGGCGCACTGGGCTGAGGGGATGTCGAAGCGGAATGCGGACCCGGTGTAACCATCGGAGAGTCTGGCTCCGATGACGGCGACGCCGTCTTGGAGGTCGAGCGTTGCTCCGAACTCGGTGTAAGGGGCTTGTTGAGATTCGACGAACTTGGCGATCTGCTGGCCGGTGGTTCGGTCGAAGGCGTAGGCCGATGAGACGATGGGACCGTCGAGGAAGAAGGGCGCGCCGATGAGGACGGTGTCGGAGTCGATTGCGACGGTTGCGCCTGCGCTCGGGCTCGATGGGTCGGGGCTTGCGTAGCGCTGGACGAACTCGCCTGTGTTGAGATCGATGAGGTGCGCCACACCCGCTGCGAAGGGTCCGGCTTCGGGCCGGGGTTCTCCGGAGCTCGCGAGGAGGAAGTCGCCGTCGAGTGCAACGGCGCCGCCGAATGACTCGTACCGGGCCGGGAATGGCTTGGTGATTGTCTGCTCGAACGATCCGGTCCGGGTGTCGAAGATCTGGACCGCGCCGGCACTGGGTTGCTCTCCGACATCCGCAGCGCTCTGTGCGACGACGGCGCGGTTTGCGTCGAGCGCGACTGAGTTCCCGAACTGGGCTCCGGATTGGGGGGTCGGGCTCTGGAGCTCGCTGATGAGTTGTCCCGTGTTCGGATCGTAGAGATAGGCAGCTCCGGTTCCGGACTGTGCGTACGGAGCGCCGATGAGGAGCCGGTCGTCGTGGATCGCGATGGAGTTCCCGAACCGGGTGAACCCGACGGGGTTCGGAGGGAGGATCTTGAACTGTTGCTCCAAGGTTGCGCGATCGAAGACGAAGACGGATCCGACGGAGTTGTTCTCGAAGGGCGCGCCGACGATGATGTGATCGTCGCTCATCGCGACGGTCGCGCCGAAGAACATCTGCTCGACAGGGTCATCGGGGCGGAGCGTGTGGAGGAGCTCGCTGGTCTCGAGATCGAAGAGGTAGACCGACCCGGTGTAGAACACCTGCCCTGAGTCGCGCTGTCGTCCGATGGCCACGACATCGCCTTGGATGTCGATGGCGGAGCCGAACTGCTCGTTCGAGACGAGATCGTCGGTCATGAACCGATCGGATTGGATGAAGGTTTGTGCTTGCGCGGCTGTCCCCAGCGCGAACACGGCCCCCACGGCGAGCGTGTTTCTGTGCATGGTGTTCGGTACGGGGGGGTTGGGGCTCGTGTTCCATCGGGGACTAGGATCGAACGTACCTTTGACCCTGGAGATCCGGTATGACGACGACGAGCGGCTCGATCGACCTTTCCAAGCGTGTTTCGTCCCTCAAACCCTCGATCACGGTCGGGCTCAACAATCGGGCGAAGGCGATGAAAGCGAGCGGGGTGGATGTGCTGGGGTTCGCGGCTGGGGAGCCCGACTTCGATACCCCTCAGCCCATCAAGGATGCGGCGATCAAGGCGCTCCGGGAGGGTCAGACGAAGTATGTCCCGACTTTGGGGGACATGGCCACCCGCGAGTGCATCGCGAAGAAGCTGACGGAAGAGAACGGGATCCCGGGGCTGACGGGGGAGCACATTGCGATCGGGGTGGGTGGGAAGCATGTGCTGTACAACGCCGCGCAGTGTTTGTTCGATGAGCCCGGGGTGGGTGAAGACGCTTGGGAGATGATTCTCCCGACCCCGGCTTGGGTGTCGTACCGGCCGATCTGCGAGCTCGCTGGGGGTGCGGTGCGCGAGGTGAATGCGACGGCGGAGACGGACTTTCGGATCTCCCCGAAGCAGCTCCAGGACGCGATCAATCCGCGCTCGCGCGTGCTCGTACTGAACTCCCCGAGCAACCCGTGCGGGACGATGTACTCGGAGCAGGATCTTCGGGATCTTGCGGCCGTCATCGCGGAGGGGATCGAGCGGGCTCCTCAGTTGGTCGTGATCACGGACGAGATCTACGAGAAGATCGTGTACGGAGATCACGCGCACTTCTCGATCGGGAGTGTTCCGGAGATCGCGGAACGGGTGATCACGGTGAACGGGATGTCCAAGGCGTTCGCGATGACGGGGTGGCGCATCGGGTACGCGGCGATGCCCGGGGAGTTCGGGAAGAAACTGATCAAGGGGATGGGGACCTTGCAGGGTCAGATGACGACGAACATCACGAGCTTCAACTATGCGGCGATCCGGGAGGCGCTGACGAACAAAGACGTCGCGGCCGAGGTGGTGCGGATGCGTGATGCGTTCGCGCAGCGCGCGGATCTGATCATGGGGCGGTTGTCGGAGATCGACGGGGTGACGTGCGCGAAGCCCACGGGCGCGTTCTACGTGTTCCCGGATGTGTCGGGGCTCTTCGGGAAGACGACCCCGAAGGGCGCGAAGATCGTGGATGCTCCGTCGCTGTCGGAGGCGCTGCTCGACGAGGCGCATGTGGCGTTTGTCCCCGGCGATGACTTCGGGGGGATCTCGGGGAACCACGTGCGGATCTCGTTCGCGTGCTCGGAGGACCAGATCAACAAGGGCATGGATCGGTTCCATGCCTTTGTCGGTTCGCTTTCTTGATGTCGTGATTTTCGATTACCGTCTGCGGCGGATCCCGAGGGCGCTGATTGCGAGGATCGCGGCGCTGGAGGGCGCGGGGACGGTGTTGAACGCGAGGTCGTCGAAGAACACGCCGCTGGTGTTCGCTTCGACGGAAAGCTCGACGTATGCGATCTCGTCGGCGAAGACGGAGATCGTGCGGCCGGGGACACCGAAGTCGTCGATGACCTGGGCGTGATCGACGAGGATTCCGGATGTGTCATACGCGCGCATGTTGAGGATATCGACGTCGCCGCCGCCGTCGAAGGCGCGCATCTGGACGGCGTTGACGAGCTCGGTGAAGTCGATGCGGAGCGGGTAGGCGAAGGGTGGCGCGGCGAAGGGGTCTCGTGTCGCGAGGGCGCCGCTGAAGATGGTGGTTCCGGGTCGGAACCACCGGACGGACTCGCCCGGTTCGGGGTTCGAGAAGCGAACGCCGTACTCCGGTTCGAGCTGATCGGTGAGGAACACGAACGGCGCTTCGCTCGGGTAGAACTCTTCGTTGAAATCGATCGAGATGAACTCGGCGTGAGCGATTGTGGCGCAGGACAGCGCAGCGACAACGGTTGCGAGCGTGGCTCGCGGGGAGGTGTGTGTGTGCATGAGGGATGTCTCCTTTTCTCTCGGGTGGCGATACGGCGGGTCGTGTCGCGCGGTTCCCGGTTGTGAGGGTGAATCCCCATCGTCCCGGTCCGAAGGGTTTGGATTCATCATGCGTTTGGGGATGGATCGGGCTCAGGATCGACGCGGATTGTGCCGATATCTCGGTATGGACCACACGCTCACCCTCGCGAACGCAGAAACCTCCCCCATCGCTCCCGATCAGGGACCCACGCTCCGGCTCGTCGGGGATGTGGAGTTGAAGATGTGTCCGGAGTGTGTGGGTCGGGGGTGGGTGCCTTGTCCCATGACGGTCGCGACGAGGACGCTCGGGCTCAACGGGGTCCCGGCGCTTCAGCCCGGGACGGGGCACCCGATTCCGTGTCCGGGGTGCAATGGGAAGAAGGTTGTGACGACGGTGGGGTGAGGGTGATCTTGATGATCAGGGACGTGCGCCGGCCGGGGCGCGGACGGGGCTGGGGGCGTCGATTTCGATGCGGTCGGTGGTGAGGTCCCAGAGGAGGGTGCGGGCGCTCATGGGGGTTGGTTCGTTGGAGTCTCGGAGGGTGACCATCCGGTCGTCGTTGGCGCTGGCGAAGAGGGTTTCGTTCTCGGCGTTGTAGATCGCGTCGTCGGCGAGGAGGGTGCGGTTTGCGTCGATGAAGCGGACCCGGCCTTGCGCGTGGGCTCGGAGGAGGGAGACGGCGCCCATCGAGGCGGGATCGCTCGGGTCGCTGCCCTGCGCGACGCTGAAGGTTGCGTCGAGTCGGTCGGCGATGAGGTCCGAGACGCGCGCGGTGTTGAGTGATTTGTGGCGGATCTGGACGTTGTTGAGGATGGTTGCATTCCCGGAGGCGCGGTTGAGCGCGAGGGACCCGGACCAGGTCATGCGCGTGAGCCCGGGGCCGGTGGGGCCGGGGGTGACGGAGCTGTCGGTCTGGGGCGCGTCGTCGGAGTCGTCCCGGTCGAGGATGAGCATGGTCCCGGCGCTGGGGACGTTCAGGGTCTGGGCTTGATTGTCGGCGATGATCTCCGACCCCTCGAGGTAGAGGACCCCGATAGCGCGGTCGGGATCGCTCGGGTCGTAGGTGCGCGACTCGACGCTCGCGGGTTCCGGGTCGGTCCCGGCGCGGGCGCGTCCGAAGGCGCGGGCGCTCAGGAGCTGTCGTTCGGGGGCTTCGTTGGTTTCGGAGAAGGGGTCGCGGATCCGGTCCGCTTCGGGGAGGGGGGAGAGCTCGATCTCGACGCGCTGGGCTTTGAGGGTGTCCCGGGTGAATGCATCGGGGGTGGAGATGGCTTCGACGTCTCCGGCGCACTCGATGGTCCCGAGCGCGTCTTCGAAGCGCATGGACTGCGTCCACGAAACGCGGAGGTGTCCTCCTGTGGGGACGCCGTCGGTCATGATGTCGTGGTCGAAGGTCCCTGGGCCGGTGACGTTTGCGGCGCGCTGACGGGTGTTGATCTCGATCTCGTCTCCACGGATGACGGACCCGCCTTGTCCGGCGCGGGCGTTGTCGCCGGCGATGACGATGGTGTTGGTTTCGGTGTTGACACTGAGCTGGGTCCCGTTGGCGTGGGTGTTGTTCTCTCCGAGGAAGTCGGTGGGGCCGGTTGCTGTGGCGCGGCGGACCCGGACTTCGCCGGAGAGGTCCCGCGCGAGGAGCGCGTCGAGGGTCTGGGTTTCGATGCGCCCTTGGGTGGAGGACCCGACGACGGCGCCTTTGGCGCTGAGGGTCGAGGGGTTGACGCGCAGGTTGGTGATGTCCTGGGTGAACCCGATGGTGATCTCGTCCCCTGCGAGGGAGCCCTCGTCGGAGCGGAGGGCGCCCTGGGTGAGGGCGATGGATTCAAGGGAGGTGTTGGGATCGCCGTCGGGTCGGAGGGTCGCGATGATGGTGTCCGCGTTGACGACGGCGTCGTCGCGCGAGGCGAGGACCGCGCCTTCGAAGGCGGCGCCGGAGAGGCGCTGGAGGATGGTGCCGTCGTCTTGGGTGTGGAGGGTGAACTGGGCGCGGTCGTTCCATCCGATCTGCGCCATGGGATCGGTCGGGGTCGGGGCGCTGGAGATGGTGCCCTGGGCTTCGATCGCGATGATCCCGCGCGCGAGGTCGGCGTTGATCGAGGTGGTCTCGATGGCCCCGGAGTTCTCGACGTTGATGGAGAGGGGATCGGTGGGATCCGCGCTCAGGTCGAGACGGCCCTGGGTTGCGTGGTAGGCGAGGCGCTTCGTGTGCCCGGAGAGCCCTCGGTCGGGGGCGCTGAAGTCCACTCGTTCATCGGCGCTGAGCGCGAGGATGAGTTGGTCGTCGAGGAGGGGGTTGGGCTGGTCGGCTTTGATGGGTTTGACGACGAGGGGGCCTTCCCAGGTGATGAGGACGTCGCCCTCGTTCAGGTCGGTGGTCCTCGGCGCGAGGCGCGGTGTTGGTGTTGTAGCAGGTGTCGAGGGCTTCCGTTTGCTCTCTGTGGTTGGACGGGGTCCGTTCTCTTCGGCGATGTCCGGGGAGGGCGAACCGGCTTCCGGTTCGGCGGGGTCGTCGTTGGTTTCGAAGGGGGTCGGGCTCGGCGCGGTCTGGGTGTCCTCGGCGAAGTTGATGTCCCGGACGGCGGTGCTCGGGAGTGAGCCGTCGATCATGAGGGACCAGATCTCGAGGGTGTCGGCGGTGACATTGCCCGTGCCCATGAGCTCGACACGGACGTCCTGGTCGAAGGTGGTGTGGTAGGGGGTTTCGCGCTTCGGGCTTGGCTTCGGGGTCGGCGCGGGGGTGATGGTTGGTTCGTCGCCCGGGGTGTCGTCCTGCACGCGGGTGTAGCTTGCGTGGGTAAAGCGGACTCCGGGGTGCTGCTCGGGAGTGTGGGTGATGGGGGTGGATTCGCGCTGGCGGAGGACGAGGCGCTCGCCTTGTTTCACTTCGATGAGCTCGACGCGGTTCTGGACGTCGTTGAGCATGATGGTGAGGTCCGCGCCCCAGAAGTCGAGCGCGTCGCTCTCGATGGTGAAGGAGCCCGACGAGGTGAGGCGGAGGTAGCGCCGTTCGAACTCGACGGGGTCTTTGAAGCGTGCGATGAGGGTGGGGTCGGACCCGGTGTCGAAGGCGCCGGGGGTGCTGCGGTTTGCGCCATCCACGGTGTCGTGGACGTTGATGGTGACGTTCCCCTCGAGGGTCCCGGACTCGGGGGGCTCGTTGGGGTTGGGCATAAGGAGGACGCCGGTGTCGGAGGTGACGTGGATGGCGCGGCCGTCCCGGGTGTAGATCCAGGCATCGGGGTTGACGAGTCTTCGTCGGCCCTGGCCGATGGGGGTGAACTCGTCGGCGACGAGGGTTCCGGCGATCCGGGTGGGGTCGTCCCGGTCGGCGATGGTGACGACCATCCGGGATCCCTCTTCCATCTCCTCGAGGGAGGGGATGTCCTCGTCGTCCCCGAAGGGGTCGTCGGATTGGGTGGAGGTGGAGGGGCTGATCGAGATCCAGATGATCGCGATGAAGACGAGACTCATGATCGCGGCCGCGATGAGTCCGAGCAATCGGGGTGATGGGCCTCGGGGTCCGGGCATGGGGGGATGGTAGTGCGGCGATCGTGCGGGGTCCCCCACTACGATGGGGGATGATGACGACGACCCCTTTGCGAAGTGTGATGACCCGGACCCAGGTGATCGGTGAAGACGGCGCGGTGATCGCGGATGTGAGCGACGGGGTGCTGTCGGCGGAGATGGAGCTTGCTGCGCCGAGCGGGACACTGATCGTCCGGTGCGGGGAGCATGCGCGGGTGGACCCGGAGCCCAGCGCGGAGGCGCTGCTGGGGTGGTCGCAGGATTCGTGGGACTCGTACTTCGCGATGTCGAAGGGGGTGCTGGGCCGCGCGAAGGACGAGGGGATTGAGTTGGTGGTGCTCCCGGGTCTCGGGGGGAAGCTGAGCGATGCAATCTGTACCCAGAGCTGGGTCCGTGCGATGGGGAATCTGGGGGCGCAGGTGCTCGCGGACCCGGTCGGGTGGATCGCGCCGAGTATGGAATCGGACGCGGAGGATCACGTGAAGCGGTTCACGGATGCGTATTCGGAGATGGGGTGTGTCTGGGGGGTGGTGGATCGGTCGGATGAGTTGGGGGGATCGGAGCGCATTGGGGAGTTGGTCCGCGCGATCCCGTCGGGGCGGATCCTGACCCTCGGGTGAGGGCACGGGAACGGGAGGGCCCCTAGGATCGGCGGACCGATTGGGTGAAACGCACGGAGCGATCGATGAGCACGAAAGTCAAGGACACGGACCAGACCCCGACGCACCCGACGTTCGCGCTGGTGAAGAGCGCGTTCCCGGAGTCGTCGTTCCGCGCGACGCAGTACCGGGGTCAAGCGACGTTGATCGTCCAGCCCAAGGACCTGCACGAGGTCATGCGGTTCCTCCGGGACGATGAGCGTTGCGCGTACAACTTCCTGTCGGACGTGATCGGGGTGGACTACCTCGACTACCCGAGCGAGACCCTGGGTCGGTTCGCGGTGGTGTACAACCTGTGCGCGTACTCGCGCGATGATCGGTTCTTCGTGAAGGTGTACCTGAACCCGTCGATCCCGACGGACGGGATCGAGAACGATCCGGCGCTGGTCGTCGATTCGGTCTGCGACCTGTGGCCGGGCGCGGAGTGGACGGAGCGCGAGGTCTTCGACATGTTCGGGATCCGCTTCGAGGGTCACCCGGACCTTCGGCGCATCCTCACGTGGGAGGACTTCCCGGCGCACCCGCTCCGGAAGGACTACCCCCTGCGCGGGCGCGGGGAGCGTGAGGACTACCGGATCGTGGACCGGACCAGCTCGTAACCCCCCCACTGCCGATTCCACATTCACTCGGGTGAATAGCGGCCTTTGCATTCGAGCAGGTGCGCGATCGCGTCGCGCGCGGCGCCATGGCCGCCTTTTCGGGTGGTGATGTAACGGGCTTTGGCGATGACTTCGGGCTCGGCGTCGGCGACGGCCATGGGGTATCCGACGCGGCGCATGGCCGGGAGGTCGGGCCAGTCGTCGCCGAGGTAGGCGATGTGGGCTTCGTCGATCCCCGTGTGCGCGAGGATCTTGTCGAGGGATTCGGATTTGTTTCCCGAGCCCTGGATGATGAGTTCGTCCTCGATCCCGAAGGTTGCGAGTCGGTGCTTGAGCGCTTCACCCGAACGTCCGGTGATGATCGCGATCTGGAAGCCCTTGTTCATCCAGAGCTTCATCCCGAACCCGTCGCGGACGTTGAAGCGTTTGGTTTCGACCCCGTGGTCGTCGAGGTTGATGGTGCCGTCGGTCAGGACGCCGTCAACGTCGAAGACGAGGAGCTGGGTGTCTTTGGGGTCGGGCTGGCTCACGAATCGTCCTTCACGAGGCGCATGGCGATGAGGTCCTGGACGTCGAGGAGCCCGAGGGGGTGCTTGTTGTCGTCCACGATGGGGATCTCGTCCGCGCGGTACTGACGGAACATGGTGACAGCATCAGCGGCCGTCGCGTTGGGCTGGAGCGCTTTCGGGTCGCGCGTCATGACGGAGCGGATCGGGGTGTCGAGTTTGCTCGGGTCTTCGAGGACGAGACGGCGGAGATCGGAGTCGGTGAAGATCCCGGAGAGCTCTCCGGAGTCGTTGACGATCAGGAGCGCGCCGGGACGACGGACGACCTGGGCGGCGCTGGTGAGCGCGTTTGCGACGGTGTCGGACTCGTGCGCGATGGGGAGGTTCTCTCCCGCGCGGAATCGGACGAGCTCGAGCGCGGGACGGAGGAGGGAGCCCAGCTGTCCCCCGGGGTGACGGGCTCGGAAGTCGTCGTGGGAGAAGGCGCGTCGTCGCGCTGCGGCGAGCGCGAGCGCGTCCCCGATGGCGAGGGCGGCCGTCGTCGAGGTGGTGGGCGCGGGGACGGATCCGTCCCCGGCTTCGTCCACGACCCCGACCTTGAGGGTGACGTGCGCGAGGCGCTGGAGGGAGGAAGGGTCGTGGGTGTCGGTGTCCCCCCGGGTGATCGCGATGATCGGGAGCTTGTCCTGGCGGAGGATCGCGGCGAGGTTGACGAGTTCCTCGGTTTCTCCTGAGTGGCTCAGGGCGATGACGACGTCTCTGGACTGGAAGCGCCCGAGATCGCCGTGGGCGGCTTCGGTGGGGTGGACGGCGTGGGAGGGGATCCCGAGGGAAGCAAGGGTGGCGCTGATCTTGGCGCCGATGTGCCCGGACTTGCCCAGACCAGAGACGACCACGTTCCCCCCGGAGTCGGCGCACTGGACGATGAGGTCCACGGCGCTCACGAAGGTGTCGTCAACGCCGGACGCGATCCGCGCGATGGCGCTGGATTCGTGTTCGAGGACCGACGCGATGAATCGGATCTCTTCAGACGGGTTGGGGGCGTTGGATCGCACGCGCGGGCTCGTTTCGGGGACGGATCGGGTGCTCGTCATCCCCCAAGAATAGGCGAATTGCGCTACACTGAACGGATGAGCGAGATGTACCGAGTCCGGCTCGATGCGTTCGAGGGTCCGATGGACCTGCTGTTGTACCTGATCCGGAAGCACGAGGTGGATCTGCACGACATCCCGATCGCGCCGATCACGGAGCAGTATCTGGGGTTCCTCGACGAGATCGAGACGATCGATATCGATCTGGCCGGCGAGTTTCTGGTGATGGCGGCGACGCTCATGGAGCTCAAGTCCCGGATCCTGGCGCAGGAGATCGAGCGGAGCGATGAGGACGAGGGGGATGACCCTCGGGACGAGGATCGGGAGGACCCGCGCGCGGAGTTGGTCCGGGCGCTGCTCGAGTACAAGAAGTACCGGGACGCGGCCGACGCTTTGGACGCGCGTCGGGAGTCGTGGTCGAAGCGTGCTCCGGTGCGCATCGGGGGGGTGGACTCGGACGCGCTGGACGAAGCGATGGACGAGCTCGGGGAGATGGAGATCGAGGACCTGGACCTGACGGACCTGGTCGAAGCGTTCCGATTGATCGTCGAGAGCGTGAACTTCGACCGGTTGGGTCAGCACGAGGTGCTCAGCGATGACACCCCGATCGAGACCCATGCGAACCGGATCATGGAGACCCTGACCACGCGCGGGTCGGGCGCGCCCCCCACCACGCTCCGGGCACTGGTCGAGGGTAAGCCCAAGGTCCAGATGATCGGGGTGTTCCTGGCGCTGCTGGTCTTGGTGCGCGATCAGCGGGTGACGTTCGAGATCAAGGACGGGGAGATCGAGCTCGATCTCGGGGAGGGTTCGGACGCGCCGGTTTCGGACAGCGAACCGATCTCCGACTTCGTCTGAGTTCCTGATTCCAATCGAGAGGCACGCGCGGGAAGTGCGCTCATCGGCGCAGGTCCGGAAGGTCCGTGCGCATTACACGCTGCACGCGCGGGGGGGTGGGTCCCGATATCGAATGCTCGACGGCAAGGACGCCGTCGTCGTAGGAATCTGGAGTACCACCATATGGCTGATCTGTTCTCGATGTCGCACAGGACCCCCACGATTGAGATGACCCCCCGCGCGGCCGCGCCGACGACGGCGTTGTCCCGGACCCAGGTGGTGGATGAGATCATCGAGATCAACCCGAGCGCGACGGCATCGTTTTTGGCGCAGTTCGATGACGAGCTTTTGCGGAAGTACCTGGATCATCTGCACTACACGCAGGGACCGAGGGGGTCGGGATCGTGGGATCGGCCGAACGATGCGCCTGCGATCATGGTTCGTCGTCGGGTGGTCTGACCGGTTCCGGGGGAGAGTGTCTGTTTACGCTGAGCGAGCGGGCCTGTGGTGGGGCCCGCTCGCGATTTTTTCGGGAGGGGGAGGGATTCTCCGGGGGTCGGGTTCAAGGGGTCAGCATAACTCGTCCGATAAGGGCACTTGAGGACACGGCGCGGGCGCGCCGTCCGAGGGGTCCACGGAGGGATCCTCGCCTCGCACTCGCGCGGATCGTCAGGGCGGAGCCCAACGACCCTTCAGAAACGACACACCCGCATTGGGACGGGTCGGAGGCCGGCGCTGGATCGCCGGCGATTGATCAACGGAGTGAACCATGCACGACGCGATTCGCACGTCCACCACCCTCGCGAAACCCATGCTCCTGACGCTTCTCGCCGGGACGATGCTGACTTCAACGGCTTGTGAACGTCGCTGGGGGTACTGGAACCGGAACAAGCAGCACCAGGTGGAGCAGGAGAAGGCGCAGCAGGCGTCGCTCGCCGCGAACACGAACCAGAGCTCGTACTACACCCCGAACTCGGGAGCCAACGCTTCGGGCTCGACGGTCCAGGACCTCGCGGTCCGCGCGGAGCTCGCGAAGTCGGCTCCGTCGGACTCGGAGATCACGAGCCCCAGGCCGCTCGCGAGCACATCGACCCCTTCGAACCGGGTGACGAGCGCCTCGATCACGACGAACCCGTCTCCCGAGTCGATGGTGAGCGATGAGCCCGTGACGAGCGCCGCGCCGGATCCGTACGCGGGCGCGCCTGTCGCTCCGGAGCAGAGCATCGAGGGCGGGGACCTGAGCGCGTGGGTGTACTCCAACGCGATGGGGATCGAGCTCCCCACGGAGCAATCGAGCGATTTCTTCCGCGCGACGGTGAACGTGCGGAAGATCACGGCGGCGTACGCCGGGTCGGACTTCGACCCGATCGTGTCTCCCGATGGTGGCACGCTGTACTACGCATCGACGCAGCATCGTCCAACGGCGGATATCTACGCGAAGAGCGTGAACGGCGCGGTGGTGACCCGTTTGACGGATGATCCGGCGCAGGACGTGATGCCGGCGGCGAACCCGGACGGGTCGTCGATCGCGTTTGCTTCGGATCGCGCGGGGTCGTGGGACATCTACATGATGCCCAGCGAAGGGGGCAAGACGGTCCAGCTGACGCGCGACACATCGCACGATCTGCACCCGACGTTCTCCCCGGACGGGACGAAGATGGCGTTCTGCCGGCTCGGACAGCAGTCCGGGCGCTGGGAGCTCTGGGTGCAGGACATCGCGAGTGATCACGGGGCGCAGTTCATCGGGTTCGGGCTCTTCCCCGAGTGGTGCCCGATCCCGGGGACGGGGACGGACGGGTCGGATCTGATCCTGTTCCAGCGTTCCCGTGAACGGGATGATCGCGCGTTCAGTGTCTGGACGGTCGAGTTCACTCCCGGACAGGGATCGGCCGGTCGGGAGACGGAGATCGCCGCGGGTGCTGGTCAGGCGCTGATCAACCCGACCTGGTCCCCTGATGGACGTTTCGTGTGCTTCGCGGCCGTCCCGTACTCACAAGCGTGGTCGAGCGCGAAGTCGGATCGTCCCGATTCTTCGACGATCTGGATGGTGAGTGTCGATGGGACGAACAAGGTGAAGCTGACGGACGGGTCGTCGGTGGACCTGATGCCCGCTTGGGGTCGGAACAACGACATCTTCTTTGTGTCGAATATGGATGGACAGGACCACCTCTGGTCGATGGAACTGTCACAAGCGGTGCGGAGCGCCTCGCTGAGGAACCCTGAGTTCGAATCGTCGTTCGCGACGGCTCCGACGGATCAGGAATAAGCAGATCATTCCGGCGATCGTCGTGAAAGCGACGGATCGCTGATTCCCGCTCTGGTTGTCGGTTTCGGCGCGGAGCACACGGATGTTGGGATCGGGCATGGAGGCCCGTCCGTCACGCGGCAGGGACGCCATGACACGTGAACAGACCATGCTCGCGGCCCTGACGCTCGCCCTTCTCGGGTTGGTGTGTGGGGGCTGCAACTCGAACCGTCGTGATCGGCTCGACACCCCGAGGGTGATCGTTTCGCCGTACGACACGACGAACGGGGATGTGCTCTGGGCGGTGGTGCCTCCGAACAACGAGTCGGGGGTTTCGATCGTCCGTGAGGACAGGATCGGGGACGCGATCGTCGGCGCGGTCCAGGGGGTGCGCGGGGTTCGGTGTCTCCCGATCAACCGGACCCTCGCGATGATGGAATCCATGGGGATCCGTCATGTGACAACGGAATCCGAAGCGATCTCGCTCGCGAACGCGCTCGGGGTTGACGGGATCGTGGTTGGATCGGTGACGGCGTATGACCCGTACGACCCCCCCACGCTCGGGCTCGCGATGGCGTTGTACGCCCGCGCGGGCGCGTTGTCCCATCGGACGAATGTCGATCTGGATCCTCATGCGTTGTCGATGGCGTTTACCGATTTCGGTCGCTTCGATGGGGCGCGGTTCAACGGGACCCCGTTCAGCGTTGTGTCCGAACATCTGGACGCGCGGGATCACGGGGTGCTTCTGGAACTAAGGAGATACGCGGAGGGGCGCTCGGATCGGACGAGCGCACTGGGGTGGCGGGTGTATACCGCGAGCATGGAGCTGTACACGAAGTTTGTTGCCCACCACACGGTCGGCCGACTCATCGACGAGGAATGGCTCCGCTTGACGCGGGAGCGATGACTCGGGCGTGAGTCCCCGGACGGGTCGTGGGCGCGGCGATGAGAATCGCTCGACCCACGAGGGGCTCGTTCGTGCACACCGATCCGAAGGTTGTCTCTGATCCGAACGAGCTTGTGAGCGTGTCGCTCGAGCGTGATCCGCATTTCTGGCGCTTCACGTGCTCGAGGGGGGATCTCCGTCTGATGCTGGAGACGCTCGCGGATTATGCGGACCTTGAGGACCGCCCGTTGTCGTGGGACGACGCGGAAGTGGTCGCGACCCAGATTGTTATTCACCTTGGGGGTGATCGGACTCAAGCGGGTCCGGGTCACGCCCGATAGCGCCTGTGCATTGATTTGTTTGCCCGATGGATTGGGCGTCACCCTAGAGATGAGTTTGGAGACGTGCGCATGACCACGCTGCCGATCACCGAGAGCTTCGGGCTCTACCTGACCGACGAACGCCACTTTTCGCCTTACACGGCTCGGTGCTATGGCGCGGACCTTCGTCAGTTCATCGAGTATCTCGTGGACGAGTCGGGGAACCCGATCGACACGAACAACGAGCAGCTCGCGTTCAAAGCGCGCACGGATACGTCGAGCCACCCCATGGTCAAGGGGACCACGCTCACGGACACCATCTGTGATGGGGACGCGGACCTGATCCGGGCGTACCTTGCGTTCCTGGGGGAACAGAACTACTCCCCGGCGACGATGGCGCGGAAAATCGCGACCCTCCGCTCGTTCTACAAGTGGGCGCATCGCAACGGGTACGCCTCGTCGAACCCGATGACCCTGATCCGCACACCCCGTCAGTCGAAGCGCCTCCCCAAGGCGATCACGGTCGATCAGGTCGAACGGCTGCTCTCCGCGCCGAGCGAGAACGATGTGCTGGGTCGGCGTGATCGCGCGATGCTCGAAACGCTGTACTCGACGGGGATCCGTGTCTCGGAGCTCGTGGGTCTGAACCATAACGACCTGGACATCGAGCACGAAGCGATGCACGTCCGAGGGAAGGGGCGCAAGGAGCGGATCGTTCCGCTCGGGTCCCACGCGCTGGGCGCGATCCGTCGCTACATCGAGATGATGGCCGGCGACCCCAAGTTCGGACCGATCTGGAGTCAGCGCAAGGAGGGGACGGAGGTCCCGTTGTTCCTGAACAAGCACGGGAAGCGGCTCTCGTCCCGTTCGGTTCGTCGGAAGCTGGACAAGTACCTGCGCGGGGTGGGGCTCGATCCGAGCATCTCCCCCCACACGCTCCGTCACTCGTTCGCGACGCACCTGCTCGAGAACGGCGCGGATCTCCGGAGTGTCCAGGAGCTCCTGGGTCACCAGTCCCTATCCACGACCCAGGTGTACACCCACCTGTCCACGGCTCGGGTCGAGGAAGCGTACAAGGACGCGCATCCCCGCGCGGAAGCGGGCTGAACCAACGGTTCACATTGACTGAACTCACCTCGCCGGCGACAGCTTCATCAGGAGCTGAGCCGGCGTTTCGTTGCGCCCGGGGATCGTGAGGTCGGGCGCGATCTCGGTGAGCGGGACAAGGACGAAGAGGCGTTCGTGGAGTCTCGGGTGGGGGACGGTGAGCCCGTCTTCGTCGATGGTGTGGTCGGCGAAGACCAGGATGTCGAGGTCGAGGGTTCTTGGCCCCCACCGCTCTTCGTTGGCTCGGTCTCGTCCGTGGTCGGATTCGATGCTGAGGAGCGCGTCGAGGAGAGCCCGAGCGGGGAGGGCGGTTCGGAGATGGGCCGCGGCGTTGAGGTAGGTGTCCTGGTCCCCGGGGCCGACGGGGTCGGTCTCGATGAGGGTCGAGAGACGGACCACGCTGGTCGAGTCGAGCTCGTCGATCGCGCCGATGGCGCTGAAGATGGTCGAGGCCTTGTCCCCGAGATTCGATCCGATCGCGATGTAGACGTCGTGCTCCACGGGACAAGTGAAGGCGCGGCGGGACGAAAAAACCCGCGCCGAACGGACGCGGGCCAGAGAGAGATGTCGGATTCGGTGGATTAGCGCATGGGCTCGAGTTCGCGCATCCGGTGCTGCATCTGGGCTTTGAGACGCGCGAGGATAGAGGAGTGCATCTGGGAGACGCGCGATTCGGAGAGGTCGAGGGTGGTCCCGATCTCCTTCATGGTCATCCCTTCGTAGTAGTAGAGGATGACGATGAGGCGCTCGGCGCGGGTCAGCCCCTTGGTCATCAGCTCCTTGAGGTCCTGGCGCTGGATGACCTTGACGGGCGCGACCTGGGTCTCGTCCTTGATGACATCGATCTCGCGGAGTTCGCGGGAGCCGTCGGACTGGAAGCACTTCCGGGTGATGGAGGTGACGGCGACGGCGGACGAGTCGCGCTTGTACTTGGTGAACTCTTCGTCGTCGATCTCAAGGGACTGCGCAATCTCGTCGTCGGTCGCTTTGCGCCCGAGTTCCATCTCGATCCGTTGGCGGGCTTGTTCGACCTTGGCCGTTCTGTGACGGACAAGACGGGGGACCCAGTCCATGGAGCGGAGTTCGTCGAGGATGGCGCCCCGGATACGGGGGGCGCAGTAGGTCTCGAACTTGACGCCGCGTGCGAGGTCGTAGGCGTCGATGGCGTCCATGAGCCCGAAGAGCCCCGCGCTCATGAGGTCCTCGAGGTCCACTTCATCGGGGAGGCGTTGGTAGATGCGTTCCGCGTTGTAACGAACAAGGTGGAGGAACTTCTCCACGATGTAGTTGCGGAGATCCTCGGTGTAGTTGTTCTTGTATTCCGTCCAGAGCGCCTCGTGCTCGAGCTCGTCGTACTTGGACGGGAGCCCGGTCGCTTCAGCGTGACGTGCGCTTGCACGTGAAGAAAGGCGCGAACGTGATCGCAGGGCAGTCATGGTCGTCTCCTTGACCGTTGACGACGCGCCGGTTGGGGGGATGTGAACCGACGAATCGGGACGTTCCGGCGCGTGATCTCATGCTGTTGCGGGCGAATCCATGCCCGCAATGGGAGTATACCAATTCGCGCGCGCGCGTGCTCAACGAGTCTGTCAGATTTTTTCAAGCTTTCGGGGTGAACTGACCTTTGAGTGCTTCTTGATCGGCTCGTTTCTTATACAGGCGCTTCAGCGCTTCGGGCATCCCGGGGATGGGGTTCTCTTCGCGATAACGCATGAGAAACTCTTCGACACAGATCTCACCGATGCGCCCGATGATGCGCCCGATGACACAACACACGATGAGCGCGACGAGCGCGCGGGTGACGATGATGAGCCCGGGATTGGCGTTCAGGAGCCCTACGAGGAGCGCTGTGACGAACCCCATGAGCCCGAGGACCCCGCCGACGATCCGCGCGGGTCGTTCGCCTCCGAACTGATCGGGGGACTCGGCGTTGTCATCGACCAGATCGACATCGCTGGCTTCGTACACATCGGACACCCGCTGGCTCCTTCACACCCGCGCAGAACCTGCGCATCCTGAACCTGTGATACGGGCACGCAAACGGCGCACCGATCGGGAAAGTTTTTTTGATATCGGTCGATCGTGGACGGATGTTGAACCCTGTGGATGACCTGTGGGTCAGGGTTCCCGGCGCTGGACGAAGCTCATCCGTGGCTCGATGTTGGCCCACTCGACGATGGACTGCGCCAGGGTCATCATGTCCCGCGCGATCGGGGACCTTGGGGAGCGGAGCATGTAGGGGGAGCGGGCTTTGACGGCCTTGGGGACGCGCTTGTCGGAACGCAGATACCCCAACATGGGGATGTTGATGTCGAGGAATCGTTCGCAGACCCCGCGCATGCGTTCGTAGACCTTGATCGCTTCCCGTTCGTTTGTGACCTGGTTGAGGACGATCGCGAGATCGAGGGAATCGAGTCGGTCCTCGTCGTAGGCACGGGTCACAAGGACTTTGATGAGCGCGTACGCATCGGCGACGCTGGTGGGCTCGGGGGTGAGGACGACCAAACCTTTGTCGGCGTGCTCGACGAAGCTGGTGACGGACGCGCCGAGCCCGGCGCTGGTGTCGATCATGATCGCATCACACGAATCGTGGAGCTCGTCGATCCGGCGCATGAGGGCGCGTCGGTCTTGATCGCTCAGCTCTCCGGCGAGCCCGATCCCGACGGACCCGGGGATGAGCCCGAACCCTCCGGGGGCTTCGACGATGAGATCCTGGAGCGAGGTGGGCGCTTCGGCGCTGTTGTCGAGTCGGGAGGTGGGCATGAGCCCGCAGAGGACGTCGGCGTTGGCGCATCCGAGGTCGGCGTCGAGCAAGCAGATGCGCCGGTTCCTTCTCGAGAGCGCGATCGCGAGATTGACACAGGTGGAGGTCTTCCCGACCCCGCCTTTGCCCGAAGCGACGGCGATCACGGGCGCGCGCCGAACCCGGGGCGATTGCTCCGCCGTTCCGTCGGTGCTCTCGGGCGCGGTCCGAGAGACAAGCTCGCGGAGGCGCTGCGCCTGGTCACGCACGCCGGATTGTGTTTGATCTGGATCCGTCAACGTCTGGGTCACGACTCCTCCCCAAGACCCTTGTGGTTGGGAGGATCATATGTCGCGCGGGGGATGTTCGTCCCAGTGATCGCGCCGGGTCCTTCGAGGACGGCTCGCGCGAGGCGCGGGGCGCGGGCCGGGCGGAGGTCATCGGGGACTTCCTGACCCGTGGTCACGAAGCTGATCGGGAGCCCGACGAGCTCGTCGATCCGCGCGAGGAGCCCGGTGGAGACACACTCGTCGAGCTTGGTGAGCACACAACGGTCCGGATCGAGATCCTTGAACTTGTCGGCGGTGGATTGCAGCACCTTTGGGGAGACGGTTGTGGAGAGGACGAGATGGATCTCGTCGGGCCGCGCTGATTCGAGCAAGTCCCTGAGCTCGGAGAGCTTATCGCTGTTGTGCTGGGATCGTCCGGCGGTATCGACGACGACCAGGTCGCAGTTCTGGAGCGCGTCGATGCTCGTCCTCATCTCATCGGGGTTGTTCGCGACCCGGAGCTGGAGATCGATGATGTCGGCGTAGGTTTTGAGCTGCTCGACCGCGCCGATCCGGTAGGTGTCGGAGGTGACGAGCCCGACCCGCTTCCCGGCTCGGAGTTTGGCGCCGGCGGCGATCTTGGCGACGGAGGTGGTTTTACCCACCCCTGTGGGGCCGATGAGCGCGACGACGCGCGGGGTCCCGGGCTGATGGGTGGGTTCGTCGTCCTGGGCCGCGAGGGATCCGATGGTGGAGATGGATCGCTCGATCGCGCCGAGGAGCGCGTGCTGGACGGCTCGCGCGTCGGCGAGTTCGTCGTGCTCGAGGGTCGCGCGGACTTCGTTCGCGAAGGAGTCTGCGAGGTCGATGGGGACTTCGTTCTCGACGAGCTGCGCGTGGAGCGCGCCGAGCGGACCCCCGAGGGTGGTTGCGTTGCTCGGGTCTCGGCCGGCCGCTCGCGCGAGGGTGAAGTCGGTCCGTCTCGTCGATTCGAGCACGCTCGACATCATCCGTTCGAGGGATGCGAGTTTGTCTCGGAGTTCGTCGGCCGACTGTTCGTCCTGCTCGTCGTGGAGTTCGGGCTCGGGCGCATCGAACACGGGCTCGGGCGCGGCGGACTCGATGATGTCTTCCGAGGTGTCCTCGTCGGCATCTTCTATAGAGAAGGCATCGATCGGTGCGGAGTCAGAATCGATCTCGTCCTGGATCTCTGGGGTGGAACGATCGCTCGTCTCGATCCAGCTTGAAGCGAACTGGGTCCCGTCGATCGGATCGCGCTCGGGCTCTTCTTGCTTCGGAGCTTCGGGCTCGACGGGCTCGGGTGAATGGACGGGCGAGATATCGATCGCTTCGTGCGCTGCTGGGCGCGCGGAGAATCGGATGGGTCGGGGGGACGAGACTTCATCGCTGAACAAAGCGGCTCGATCGTCGGGTTTCGTGGTGGCGCTGACCCGGGTCCGTCTCGGGACGGTGATCTCGGGCGCGTGCTCGATGGGTTCACGCGCGGCCGGCGCTTGTTTGGGCGCGGGCTTGGGTTCAAGCTCGGGCTGACGCGCGGGTTTGGGGGGGAGGGGGCGTTGTCTTCTGGGTTGAGCCGTGGGACGCTTGGGCGCTGGGGCCGGGGAGGATGCGGTGATCTCCACAACGGCGCGGCCCCCGATGCCGAACCAGGAACCCGCTTTGTAGGTTCGTGTGTGGACGATCTGCGCATCGGGTCCGAGGTCCTTGCGGACTTGCGCGAGCGCTTGCGCCATGGTGGAGGCGGTGTAGGTTTTCAGCTTCATCGTTGGCCGTCCTGGCTCGTTGGAGCGGAGAGGGTCTGTTCTCCCCAAGATATCCACGGGATCGTGTGGTTGCCAGTGACCGACAGGTTGTCCACAATCGGGGTGAATTGCTTAGGCGACCCCGGCCGGGACTGATTCCTGGTTGGCGCTCCGCTGCGCGGGTTCGGGGGTGTCGCTGATCGGCGCGACGAGCCCAACGGATTCGACATCGATCCCCGAGACGATCTCGTTGTACCCGAGGACGGCGACACCCGGGATGTGGGGTTCGAGGATCTGGAATACCGCGCCCCGGACAGGGGGGGACGCAATGACGACGGGGAGTCGGCCGTGCGCGGTGACATTCTGGAGGGAGGTGGCGCACTGGGTCGCGACGCGTTTCGCCATGCGCGCGGGGATGTTGAGCACGGTCCCGGCCGCCCCCCGGTCGATGTAGGCGCTGATCTGGTCTTCGAGCGCGGGGTCGAGGGTGACGCAGACGAGGGAGAGCTGGCCCTGCTCGTTGTGGTCGGCGTAGAGCGAACAGATGGTTCTACGGAGCGCGTTGCGCGCGTACTCGACGAGGACGTCGGTGTCCTTGGTCTTGGTTCCCCAGTCGGCGAGGGTTTCGAGGATGGTTTCGATGTCCCGGATCGGGACGCGCTCGCGCAGAAGGGATTGGAGGACTTTCTGGAGGTCCCCCACTTTGATGATGCCCGGGATGGTGTCCTCGACGAGCTTCGATGCTTTCTCTTTGAGCCCTTCGAGGAGGTTGTTCACTTCTTCGCGCGTCAGGAGTTCGTCGGCGTAGGTCTTGACGACTTCGGTGATGTGTGTTGCGACAACGCTTGTCGGATCCACGACGGTGTAGTTCATCGATTCCGCGCGGGCGCGTTGGGCGCGTTCGATCCACCACGCTTGGAGCCCGAAGGCGGGTTCGGTGGTGGGTATGCCTTCGAGGGTTCCGGTTGCGAGCCCTGAGTCCATTGCGAGGAGTCGGCTCGGTTCGGAGTTGCCCTTTGCGACGGGGTTGCCGCGGATTTTGATCCGGTATTCGCTCGGGGGGAGCTGCATGTTGTCTCGGATGCGTACGGGGGGCATGACCAGTCCGAGCTCGACGGCGAGCTGTCGGCGCACGGCGCTGATCCGGTCGAGGAGATCTCCCCCTTGGTGGGTATCGATGAGGGGGACGAGCCCGTATCCGACTTCGAGCTCGAGGACATCGACCTTGAGGAGATCCTCGACTTGGGGCTCGGGCTGGGGCGCGGACTGGGCTTCGTGCTCGGCTTCGACCCGGGCGCGTGCTTGCTCTTCCTTGGCGGCGCGGAGCATGACGTAGGAGATCGCGCCGAGCCCGAGGGAGGTTGCGAGGAGGGGGACCGTGGGGAGGGGGGTGAATGCGAGGACCACGAGGAAGCACGCGGTGATGATCAGACCCTTGGGCTGCTGGACGAGCTGAGAGGTGATGGTGGTCCCGAGGTTGTCCTTGTCCCCCGATCGGGTGACGATGAGGGCCGCCGCGAGTGAGATGATGAAGGAGGGGACCTGGGAGGTGAGCCCGTCACCGATGGTGAGCTTGGTGAAGATCTCTGCGGTTTGTCCGGCCGGCCAACCCTTGTCCACGATCCCGACGGCGAAGCCGCCGGCGATGTTGATGAGGGTGATGATGATGCCGGCGATGGCGTCGCCTTTGACGAACTTGGAGGCACCGTCCATCGCGCCGTAGAAGTCGGCTTCTCGTGCGATCTCGTCTCGGCGTTCCCGGGCTTGGTGCTCGGTGATCATGCCGTTGGAGAGCTCGGCGTCGATGGCCATCTGCTTTCCGGGCATGGCATCGAGGGTGAATCGCGCGGCGACTTCGGCGATGCGCCCGGCGCCCTTGGTCACGACCATGAACTGCACGACCATGAGGATCGCGAAGATGATGACCCCGACGAAGAGGGAATCCCCAGCGACGAAGGTCCCGAAGGCGCTGATGACTTTCCCGGCGACCCCGATGGCGTCCTGGGGTGTCGCGGCATCCGCGGTGAGGATGAGCCGGGTGGAAGCGACGTTGAGGACGAGACGGAACATGGTCGTCGCGAGGAGCAGCGATGGGAACACGCTGAACTCGAGCGATCGGTTCATGTAGATCGTCGTGAGGAGGATGATGACCCCGAGGGAGATGTTGAAGGCGATGAGGATGTCGAGGATCGCCGGGGGGAGGGGGATGAGCAGCACGCTCAGGAGCATCACGAACCCGATCGGGACGATCAGCGATCGGTGCGCGGCGATCCGGTGGAACCATTCGGGGAGCTGGGATGGAGCGGTTTGCTCGGGCATGGTCTACGTCGTTATACGCCGGCGGCGCTGGTCTCCAGTTCGCGGGTTTGCTGTTCGAGTGACCCTTCCATCCGGTAGACGTACGCGAGGAGTTCCGCGACGGCTTCGTAGTGCTCGGCGTTGATCTCGTGCCCGACATCGACACCCCAGTAGAGCGCCCGCGCGAGGGGGGGACGTTCGATGATGGGGACATCGTTGGTCCGCGCGAGCTGGCGGATCCGGAGCGCGATCAGGTCCGCGCCCTTCGCGGTGACCTTGGGCGCGTTCATCGAGTCCTTGTCGTACTTGATCGCGACGGAGAAGTGGGTCGGGTTGGTGACGATGACGTCGGCTTGAGGGACGGCGGTGCCGATCTGCTGCATGACGATCTCGCGCGCCATCTGGAGGCGGCGTCCCTTCAGCTGGGGATCGCCTTCCATGGTTTTGCGTTCGTCCTTGACCTGCTGCTTGGTCATCTTGTTGTCCTCGTTGTGCTGCCAGCGTTGGTAGAGGACGTCGATGATCGCGAGCGCGAGGAGGATGATGATCAGGGTGAATGCGATGATCATGATCAGTTTCAGAACGATCATGATCGCGGCGGCGGCGGTGAGCTTGGGGAGGGTCGCGACGGTATCGAGCTGCGCGCGGATGACGAGCGAGGAGACGATGATGAGGAGCGTGAGCTTGAGGGTGTTGATGATGGCTTTGACGAGCCCACGCTTCCCGTAGATGCGTTTGAATCCGCTGATGGGGTTGAGACGGTTGAGTTGGGGGCGCAGCGGCTCGGCGGTCATGAGCCACCCGACCTGAACGAACTGGGACAGATAGGCGATGACCATGGTGATGAGGAGCACGGGGAGCATGACCCGCCCCATCTCGCTGAACGAGGTGTACGCGCCGACGCGCATGGAATCGATGCTGATGGGTTCGGCGCTGAGCCCGTCCCCGAGTGTGCGTTGCATGACCGACATGAACATGCTCGCGATCATCGGCGCGAGGACGATGAGGGCGCAGACGGATCCGAGCATGAGGAGCGCGCCCGAGAGGTCCTGGGACTTGGGGACCTGCCCTTTCTTGCGTGCCTCTTCGAGGCGCTTGGGGGTCGGCGCTTCGGTCCGCTCTCCGAGGTCATCCATGGGGACCCCCGATCGGAGCTGACGCCGGCGCGGGGGGCGCGAGGTTGCGGACCCAGTCGCTCAGCCCTTGCATGACCCAATCGACCTCGTCCATCGCGACTTCCGCGATGACGTTGAGCATGAGCACAAGGATCAGCAATCCGACCATGATCTGGATCGCGAACCCGATGCTCATGATGTTGATCTGGGGCATGGTCTTCATGACGAGCCCCATCGCGACCTGGGTCATGGAGACGGCGGCGAGGATCGGCACCGAGACCCGGATGGCCATCTCGAACCCGGAGGAGAGGACGGCGACAAAGAAGTCGAGAGGGACGTCCATCGCCGTGAACGCGCCGATCGGCGCGGTCCGGAGGGACTCTGCGAGGGTGAGGTAGAGGACATCGAGCCCGCCCACGGAGATGAAGAGCATCGCGCCCATGAAGTAGAGCATCTGTCCGACGACGGAGCCCGAGGTGTTGAGTTCGGGGTTGAAGGACTCCGCGAGGGAGAGCCCGACCTGGTACCCCATCATGTAGCCCCCCATCTGCATGGCGTAGAGGGGGACGGCGGCGATGAGCCCGATGGTGATCCCCACGAGGAGTTCCGCGAAGAGAAGGGGGACGAGCTGGACCATATCGATGGATGCGCTCGGCGGAATCTGAGGAATAAAGGGGACGAGCGCTACCCCGAACCCGAACGCGAGGAGCGCCTTGAACATCGTCGGGATGGTCGTGGAGCTGAGCACGGGTGTGAACACGAACAACCCCGTGAGACGCGCGACGACGAGCATCAGGGGGAAGAGGTGGCTCAGGATGGGCTCGACGTTCGGCATGGTCAGAAGAGCTGCATCATCTCGATGGTGAACTGCCCCACGGTGGTGATGATCCAGGGGAGGAGGAGGATGGCGGCGACGATGATCGCGAGGATCTTGGGGACGAACGTCAGGGTCTGATCCTGGATGGAGGTCACGCTCTGGAAGAGGGAGATGATCAAACCCAGAACCATCCCGATCAGGAGGAGGGGCGCGGCGATCAGGAGCACGATGACGAGCGCCTGACGCACGATGTCCATCACGGCTTCATCGAGCATCGCGCGTCCCTCTCGTCAGGAGTCTCGCGAGTGGTGACTTCCGTTCGTAGACGAGCTCGCCTTCGCTGCCGTGAGCCCGGAGCTGCGCGATGAGGATGATCGGGAGGAGGATCATCCCTTGCTGAGCGCTGAGCCCCGGGGACGCACCGTTGGTGACGAAGGATTCGAGGAGGGAGCCGACGACGAGGGACCATCCGTCCACGAGAACGAAGAGCATGAGCTTGAAGGGGAGGGAGATGAGGACGGGGGGGAGCATCATCATGCTCATCGAGATGAGGAGCGACGCGATGACCATGTCGATCACGAGGAAGGGGAGGTAGACCCGGAATCCCATGAGGAACGCGACCTTGAGCTCGCTGAGCATGTAGGCCGGGACGAGGGTGGTCGTGGGGACATCCGCGCGGGTGAGGTTCTGGGGCTCGGTTGTATCGACCCCCTGGTAGTTCAGGATCATGTAGAGGGAGGACCAGTTGTCCGTCGCTTCAATCTGGTCGAACATGAAGTCGCGCATCGGTTCGGACGCGCGGACCCAGAGCTCGTCGAGGTTCCGGACTTCTCCCGACTGGTAGGGGACGACGGCCTGGTCCCAGACCCGGTCGATCGTGGGTTTCATGACCATGGCCGTCATGAAGAGCGCGAGCGCCGTGATGACCTGGGACGGGGGGAGGGACTGGGTCCCGAGCGCTTGTCGGAGGAGCGCGAGGACCACCATGATCCGGACGAAGCTGGTCGTCATCAGCATGATCGACGGCACGAGCGCGACGACCGTGAGGAGGAGCATGATGTTGAGCGCGACGGAGAGCCCGGATTGCTCGGTTCCGGGGGCGCCCGATCGGTTGGTGCTCATAGCGTCGCCGGCGCTCTGGAGCGCGACGAGGGGATTCATGGAGGAGATATCCGAGCTCGGGGTCGTGAGGGTCGGGCTTGAGGGTGAGGGCGCGGGGAGCCCCGGGCCGAGCTGGGCTCTGGCGCTCGAGCTGAAGAGCGTGATCGCGATGAGAACGATCGTGCGGATCACGCGCGTCCCCCGTTGTTGCGACGCATCGCGCCGAGTCGGCGCTTGAGGACTTCCCCGGCCGCCGGCGCGTCGAAGGCGCCCGTGAGTTCCGCACGGTCCCCCTCGTCGTTGGTCATCACGGCGCTCGGGGCGCGGCGGACACTCTGGACATGGACCCCGGGCGCGGGGTTGGTGCGCTGCGCGTTGAGGAGTTCGCGTTGGATCTCGTTGTCCGTTGCTTCCCCGAGCTGGCGCAGGGTCCGCTCGAACTGCTTTGCGTGGGATTCGGGGCTCGCGCCCTGGACTTTCCGGATGACGGATGCGACATCCTCGGGGTCCGTGAGTTCGGAGAGGGTGCGCATGGAGCCGGAGGTGGAGCGGCGGTCTCGGGAGCCGTGCGCGTGTTCCAGAAGGAGGATGCGCCGATCGAACCTCATGACGACAAGGGTGAGTTTGGGCGCGAGGGGGTAGCGCCCGAGGACCTCGACGAGACCCGAGGGGGCTTCGCCGCCGGCGCCGAGCTTCGAGGTGAGAGAGCCGCTGGACTTTGCGACGCGCTTCGCGATGTGCGCGAGCGCGAAGATGACGAGGAGGACTCCAGCCAATGAGAGGACGGTGCGGGTCATCCCCTGGGGGAGCGCGTACGAAGCGTTCCTGCTCTCTTCGGGACTCAGAGGGAGGGCGCGTTCACGGGGGGCTCCGAGCGGGAGCGTGCTGTTCGACGATGTCGGCTCGGGCTCGACCCGGGGCTGGATCGGGGAACGGGCTGGGGTCGTGACGGCGGATGGTTCAGCGGCAGCGCTGTCGTTGACCTCGGAAGACACCCGGGGAGGGACCTCCTCGATGCTGGGTCCGAGGGGCGCTCCGTGCGCGTTCGTGAAAAAGAGGAAGATCGTGAGGATCAGCGTTGGGGTCGCGTTCGCTCGCATGTGGTTGCCGTCCTGGCATGGTCAACGAGCGGATCCTCCGCTCTCGTTCAACTCTCGGAGGATTACTTCTCGCGCAGATCGAGGATCTCGCTGATACGGACACAGAAGTTGTCGTTGAGGACGAGGACTTCGCCCCGCGCGACGCGCCGATCGTTGACGTAGACATCGACGGGGTCGCCGGCGAGCTTGTCGAGCTCGACGACGGTGCCGTCTCCCAGACTCAGGACGTCCTCGACGAACATCTTGGTCCGTCCGAGCTCGATCCGGACGTTCATGTGGACATCGGCGAGGAGATCGAGGTCCCGGTTGGAACTCCCCGAACCCGAGCTGGAGAACTCGGGGGGGTCGAAGCTCGCGGCGTCGTCTGTCGGGACGCTCGGGGAGGGGGCGGGATCGGGGGCTTCCTGAGGGTTCGCCGCGGCGGTGATCGCGCCCATGGCCATCGCGAGAGCGGCGGCCTCCTCCTCGGACATGTCGTCTTCTTCGGATTCCTCCGCTTGCTCCGCGGCGGAATCGGCGAGTTGCTCGGCGTTTTCGACGGCGGCTAGGGGGTCTTCCGGATCCGGCTCGCTCGTCGATTCGGGATCGGTGGGTGTCGATCCCTCTTCGGGCGTTTCTTCGCCTTCGATCGGGGTGTTGTCGGGTTCGTCGGCCATGCTGTGCTCCCGGGCTCCGCCCGCGCAGGGACGAGGGCGCGACTCCGCGCCGTCTCAGATACCGGATATCGGACGGAGCGCACGGATCGCGCCAGTTTGTTGCGCATGAAGCGCAGAAAGTGCGTTGGGATCGTGCTCCGCGTGGATCGCGGGGATCAGGCGTCGGCGCGGAAGCCCTTGCACTCGGGGATGATGACCCGATCGACACGGGGGATCCCGTCGGGGTCGGTCCCGAAGACTTCGTTGACGTAGGTCGTGAGCTGACGGGTGATGGTCTCGAGCCCGGGTTCTCGGAGGTGACGGTCCTGGGCACGCCGGAAGATCATCGCGATCCCTTCGGTGAGGGTCGCGTTGTCACGTTCCTTGATCTTCTCGATGTAGGCCGAGTTCTTCTGCTTCACGCGGAGAACGATCTTGACGCGCCACTCCCAGACATGCCCGGTGGACATGTTCTGGAAACGCTCTTCGATGAGGTCGATCTCGAGGGGCGCATCTTCGCCGGTGCCTTCGAGGAGTTCGAGCTGGGACGCATCCGCGGCGGAGGGGCCTCCCATGGAGGAGACGAGGAACGCGACGACCCCGCCTTCGAGGAGCATGATGACAGCGACGACGAGGATGAGCTTCATCCCCCCGCCCTTCTTCTCGGATTGCTCGTTGGATTCGGTGGTGTTCTCGTCGGCCATGCTCGGTCCCTCGTTCGATCAGTCCGATCCGGTGAAGTTCGGGTCCGGGTGGACCTGCTCGATCGTCCGTCCGGTCTGATAGACCTGAACTCGGCGGTTCGAGACCCCGACTTGCCCGGAGCCCTGGTCGAGCGACATGGGTTCGGTGTTGGATGCCGATTCAACCCGCAAGATCTGTGCGTCCACGGCGCATTCTCGGACCAGATACTCCTTGACGGCGAGCGCACGCTTGTAGGCGAGTTCGTCGTAGCTCAGCCCGGACCTTTTCTCTTCCAAGCCCCATGCGTGTCCCACGATGGGGCAGATGTAGTTGAGCCCTCGGATTTTGGGCGCGATCGCGTCACGGATGGTGTCCTGCGCGACCTTGGAGAGCTGGTAGTCCCCCACTTCGAACTCGATGGAGCCGCCGATGGCGTGTCTCGCGCCTTCCTGGACGATTGAGACCATGGTCTGTCGTCCCTGGACATTGGGGTCGGTGTTCTCGTTGGTGGATTTCTTCTGTCCGTCCCGCTGTGCTCGCTCTTCTTTGAACGAGACCATGGAGTTGTCGGTGGACTCGATGAGGCGCGCGAGCCCGAGCCCGCCTTCGACCCCGAGGGATTCTTTGATCGCGTCGATGACTTTCTGGTACTCACGCGGCTTCTTCATCTCGGAGAAGGAGACGAGGAGCACGAAGAAGCAGAGGAGGAGCGACATGAGGTCGCCGAAGGTGACGACCCATTCGGGGACTTCTGCTTTGGGCGCTTCTTTTTTCTTCTTGCCCATCGCCGTCCTCCTTTACGCGGCCTGCGCGTCGTCGCCGAAGGCGACACGGTCCGCCGGCGGGAGGTAGGTCAGCAGCTTGCTCTCGACGACGCGCGGGTTGTCGCCGGATTGGATGGACATGACCCCGGCGATGATGATGGTCTTGAGCATCACCTCTTCCTGGTCCTTCGCGTAGAGCTTGTCGGCGATAGGTCCCGCGAACCCGTTCGCGATGACCGCGCCGTAGAGGGTCGTGATGAGCGCGACGGCCATGGACGGGCCGATGGTGGAGGGATCTTCCATGGACCCGAGCATGAAGATGAGACCCATGAGGGTCCCGATCATCCCGAAGGCGGGCGCGTACTTCCCGAACTGATCGAGGACCATCTTGCCCTGCATGTGTCGTTCCATGAGGGATTCGAGCTCGGTCTCCATGATCTCACGGATGAGTTCGGGGTCGGTGCCGTCAACGGCCATCTTGATCCCGCGGACGATGAACTCATCCTTCATGTCACCGATGTGGTTCTCGAGGGAGAGGATGCCTTCACGACGGGCGATTTCGGCGTACTTGACGATGTCGCGGATCGTCTCGGCCGGGTCGGGGGTGGACCCGAAGACGGCCTTCATCACGAGTTTGGGGAGCCCGAGCGACTTTGCAAGGGGGAAGGCGCAGACGACCGCGCCGGCGGTTCCGCCGAACACGACGACAACCGACGGGATGTTGATCAGTGCGAGCGGATTCCCCCCGCCCAACACGATTGCGAGCATCACGGAAACCAACGCGATACCGAGTCCACCAACAGTCGCAAGATCCACGGCGACACCTCCAAGGTCCCCCGTCCATGGGGGACTTGTGGTCTATCGGTGGGCATGGATGGTGGCTTGACCAGATCTGCAGGGATCTCGGGGGATCCGCTCGATTGGTATCGGATGGTCAGGTGGGAGGGGTGAGCTTCCGGAGGTGTCGCCCGTACTCGATGACCCGCTCGATGATCGTGTCCATGGACTCTTTCACGACCAGGTGCTCCCCCGAAACGAGGGTGATGATGGTGTCGGGATTCTGCTCGATCGTTCGGATGAGGTCCGCGTTGATCACGAACGGTCGATCGTTGAGTCTCGTGACACGGATCATGGGGCGCTCCAACGCTCGATCTTCTCGGACCCGTCGGTGGACGGTCCAGTGGAGTTATCGGCCGAGCACGAGGAGCTGCTGGAGCAGTTCGTCGGTGGTCCTGATCACACGGGACGACGCGCTGTACCCGGTCGAGGTCAGGATCATCTCCGTGAACTCTCGTCCGAGATCGACGTTGGATCCTTCGAGCGCGCCCGAGACGACGACACCGAGCCCAAGCTGACCCGGGTTCGCGACGGCGGCGGGACCTGAGTTGGGACCCGTGGAGAAGAGGTTCCCCCCTTCATCAACGAGCCCGGCCGGGTTGGAGAAGTTCGCGAGGACGACCTGACCCATGATGCGCGTCGCGCCGTTGGAGAAGCGGCCGATGATCATCCCGTCGTTCCCGGTCCCGAATGTCTCGAGGGTCCCCGGGGGGAGCCCATCGGTGGTGAGCCCGATGATGCTCGAATCGGTCGCGAGTGAGGTGGTCGATCCGGAATCGGACGTGAAGTGAACATTGAACGAGAGGGGGTTGTCCGCGCCCGTGTTGATCCGATCGACGGTGATGCTCAGAGGGAGCGCGTCGGGATCGAGCTGACCCTCGTTGTCGAACGCGATCGTCCCCGTCGCGATCGCGGTATCCGGGTCGGTGTCCATGTCGGACTCGACGTAGTAGCGCCACACGGGTCCCGTGTCGGGGGTCGAATCGAGGACCATGACGAGATCGACGAGGATCGATTCACCGAGCGAGTCGAAGACGGAGATCGTGGTCCGGACGGATTCGCCGTCGGCCTCCTGGACCTGCGACACTTCGAATGCGGACCCGAGCGAAGTGGTGCCGTCGGCGGCGATGTGCTCGATGTCCCCCGTGAGCATCGCGATGTTGTTCTCGGTTCCCGTGTTCCCGACGATCCGGATAATCCCGGTCATGGGATCGACGGTCACCCCGGGGGTGAGCCCGTCGGGGTTGGCGCCCCCGATGTCCTGGATCCCGAGCGCGTTGTCGAGGAAGTCCATGAGATCCTGAACGGACGTGGTCGCGGTGATCGTGAGTTCGGCCTCGGCGACATCGCCGCCGCCTTTGGTCGCGTCGGAGGAGAGTCTGATGGTTTCGCCGGCGCTGAACTGCGCGTTACCCGGGTTGCTCGCGTCATCGATATTCACGAGGAGCGATGTCGAGTTGATGAACCCCCCGCCGAGGATGGTGGCGCCCGTGAGCGCTCCCCCCATGAGATCGATTACGGATCCCTGGGTGGGGATGTCCCCGGACTTGTTGAGGTTCCCGACAATTGAGACGTTGTCGGTCTCTTCTGCGATGGTGACCTTCCCGACGGGGACGTTGATGGGGACGAGGTTCCCCGTGAGGATGTTGTAGTTGTCGTCCACGGCGTATCCGAGCAAGCGTTCGCCGCTGACGGAGGTGAGGTTGTCCTCGGTGTCCTGACGGAACGATCCCGCGCGTGTGTAGAAGGTGGAGTTCCCTCGTTCGACGATGAAGAACCCGGAGCCGTCGATGGCCATGTCCCGGAAGTCGCCGGACGCGGTGATGGTCCCGGAGTTGAAGTCTCTCTGGATCCCCCCGATCCCGACCCCGTTCCCGACCTGTCGTGGGTTGACCCCGCCGGAGGTTGTCCCCGGCGCGGTCCCGAGCCCGAGGTTCCTGTAGAAGAGGGTTTCGAAAATCGCGCGGGAGGACTTGAACGCGGTGGTGTTCACGTTCGCGATGTTGTTGCCGATGATGTCGAGCTTGCGCGAGTTGGTGTTGAGCCCGGTGAGCCCGGTGAAGAGTGCTGCGGTTGAAGCCATACTTTGGGACTCCTGGCGCTCGTGCGCCGCACGGATGAACTACGGATGTGTCTGATCGCTGAGCGCGTGCACGAGCGATGCGTTTCGCATATCGCGTGCCGGTCCGACCCGGGATCTGGTGATTCGGTCCGACGAATCGATCGCGGAGTCTGCATCGTTCTGTGATCGTGGGCTTTGCGGGCGCACGTAGCCGTCGATCCCGTCGATGACGAGCTCTGTGCGAGGATCGAACTGCGCTTCGACGCGCCGCTCCGCGACATCGACGCGCAGGATCGACCCCCCGAGATCGACGAGCGCGGATCGGACCCCTCGGATGGTCGCAAGATCCGCGGCACGCCCGATGGTGTCGGGATCGATCGTGCTCTGCGGGATATGCGGATCGAAGACAACGGGTATCCCGCTCGTGGATCCGCGATTCACTCGGTCGAGCACATCAGCGAAGTCACGGGAGATCGGCTCGCGCGGGCGATCCGTCGGATCGACCCCCGCGCCCAGCTTCGCGAGCAGCGCTGAGGGATCGATGAGGGTCAAGGGGTGTCGTCCCCGTCGTCGGTCCCGTCGGAGCCGTCCGGATCGTCGGTGTCGTCAACGTCATCGGTATCGTCATTGTCATCGACCCCGTCCGGATCGTCCGGGTCGTCGGTGTCATCGACAGGATCGGTGGTATCGACCGGGCCGATGATCTCGTCAACGTTGTCGAAGAACATGCGCGAGCCGTCGAAGAGGTTGAGGAGCGGGCCCTCGCTTGTCTGGGTGACCGAGATGACGAGGTCCGCGACGCGCGAGTTGTCGATCGTGATCCCCGAGACAAGATTCCCGATGAGGCTCGACGCAGCGGCGAACTCGCTCTGACGGACCAGAGTCTCGAGCGAATCGACCATCTGGGTGTCCGACTCGATCGATCGGAGGGTCGCGAGCTGTTCGAGAGTCGCGCCCGTGTCCTGGGGTTCGAGCGGGTCCTGGTTCTGGAGCTCCGTGAAGATGATCTGGAGGAACTCGTCGCTCGAGAGACTCCCGAGCGCATCGCCGGAGTTCGCGGTGTTGTTGTAGAAACCTGAAATGGCGCTCATGTCACGCTCCTATCCGTTGCCCGTCACGCGATCGCGTCGAGCCCGAGGGGGGTCCAGATGGTTCGGGTCGATCGCGCCCCGGGCGCATTGATCGGGCCTGATGAATCGTCTTCCGGGAGGGTCTGGGTGTCTTGGCGCTGACGATCGTCCCGTCCGCGCTGATCGGAGTCCGAGAGATCCCCGTCCGGGTTGGATCCCGGGTCGCTCGGGGCGTCCGTGGTGTCGCTGGATTGCTGGATCGTGAGCTCATCGACGCGCACCCCGCGTGCTTCGAGCGCGGCCCGGAGCTGGGGGAGCCCCTCTTCGAGGGCTTTCGTTGCTTCGTTCGTGCTCGTCTCGACCCGGGCGCGGAGCACCCCGTTGCGCAGCTCGAGCTTGATGTTCAGTTCGCCCAGGTGCTCGGGGGAGAGACGGAGCTTCATCGATCCCCCACCCTCCTTCATCACACTCGCCATCGCTTTGGAAACCTGGTTCACGACCCGGTTCCGGAGCGCGGTGTGGGGATCGGTGGATTCCTGGGTGGTGGGCTTGAGGATCTGCGGACGACCCTGCGCGCCGAGATCGAGCGAGGCGCCGTTTCCCGTGTTGCTTGAACCGCTCGCGGATTGCACTGCGCCGGGAGCGCTCACGACCCCGATCGGGTTCGATTGGGCTGGGGTGGACTGAGCCCTTGGTTGGGTGGTCTGCGCAACGCTGACGGCGGCGCTCTGCGCGGCCGCTTGGACGGGCTGCGCCTGGGTCACGGGCTCAGGAGACGATCGCTCGGGGAGGGCTGTCTGAGCCGGCTCGGTTCTGGGTTCCGACTTCCCGGGTTGTGGTGATTCGATCGCGGGGGTGTTGGGGGTCTGGGGCACGCGCCGGATCGTGCGCGTGGGGCGCTGATCGTGCGCGATGGGTTCGCGCTTCAGGTGCTCGGGGGTCTCCGGAACATCAGCGGCTGGGACCCGGGTCGTCGAGAGCTCCTCGGACGAGATCCGGGAAAGATCGATCTGCGCCGCGTTGTTCAGGATCGAATCCAGATCCCGCGCGGATCGGATATGGGCGCTGTGGAGGAGTTTGGGATCGAACACGGGTTCGTGGTCCTGATCGGATTCACGCTCCGTGTCGAGATCCGTGACATCCGATGTGCCCGTATCGGGTTCTGCTTGCTCGTTCTCTTCCGAACGGGGCTCGTCCGTCGGGGTGTCCTCGTCGGGCTGCGGCTCGTCGATCCGAGATTCCTCGTTCGGATCGATCACGGCGAGTTGATTGTCGAGGAGCTGGGAGAACCCCGGCGCATCGGGTGCGCTGTTCGGCGCAGCGCGTGCGCCGCGACGCGCATCATCCGTGGGGGTGGTTCGGGTTGTCGATGTGGTTTGGATCGTGGTCATTGCTCGGGTTCGTCCACACGCGCGGCTTCAAGGCCTTTGGTGCGGACGGACTCAAGCAACTGGGCTGCCAAATCGGGCTGACCCGCTTTGACAAACTGCGTCAGGACATCGGTTCGGATCCGATCCCCCATCGAGGAGAGGTAGGACACGACCTGCTCGATCTCACCCTGCTTGATCAGCGAATCGAGGGTGGTCATGGCGTCTTTGGGAGCCATCTGGGAGATGGAGTTGAGCGCTTTCGTGAACTGCTCGGACCCTTCGATCTCAGCGAGACGCTCGCGCATGGCATCGAAATCGGCCTGCTCCTTCTCGAGATCCGTCCGTTCGCTCGCGAGGAGCGCGCGCTCCCGGCGCAGGGTGTCGCGGAGATCCCGGATCTCGCGCTGCATCCGCTCCAGGCGCGCCCGGTCGATCTGGGTGAGCTCGACACGGACGGTGTTGAGCTCGTCCGCGCTCATCGCGACTTCGGGGAGATCGGGCTCTTTCTCGGCTTCAAGGCGCGCGGCTTCCGCTTCCTCTGCCTTGATCCTCGCCGCTTCCTGGGGGATCGTTTCCTTGAGCGCATCGACGACATCCGTGAACCGGGCCTTGTCCATACGCTGGGTCATCATGAGCCACCCGACCCCCGCGAGGATGGCGCACAGGTTCAGGATCGCGATGATCGTCAGGGCTCGGATCATGGTTTTCATCGGTCGATCTCCAGTCCGTTCGGGTTCGGACGCGCGAATCGCATGACACTCAGATCGTCAAGATCCCGTGCTTCCCTTGTGCTTTCCCTGTTGAAGTGCTCCTGACGCTGCTTTTCACGGAGCGTCTCGACGGCTTTGCGGCGCGTGGCGGCCTGCGCGAGTGCGTTCCGCGCCGCGCCGATCCGCTCCATGAGCCCGTGGAGCTCGAGCACTCTCCGCTGCGCATCGAATCGATTGCGCATCGCGGAGTTCGACTGGAGCTTCGCGGATCCGAGGTCCACGGGTCCGGATCCTGCGCCGAGCGCGGCCACCAGTTCGCGCTGCTCACGCTCGATATTCAGCTGGTGGTTCCGGATCGCGCGCTCGATCTCCGCGCGTTGGAGTTCGAGCTGCGCCAGCGCGAGCTGCGCCTCGCGTTCTTCTCGTTCTCGCTGATCGAGCACGGGCTGGAGCTTGAATCGGAAGGGGGGCATCGTTCACCTCAACCGGGCTTGGACTGGGTGTTGCCCGCTTGCGCGATCGCCCGGCGCTGTTGGATCAGATCCCCGGACTGGAGCGCGAGCTTGACGAGCATGTCGCGCCCCTGCTCGAAGTCCGCGTGCTCATCGACGCGCTGCGCGAGGAGTTCGTTGATGACGGGGATTAGATCCAACGCTGTGTCCGCTTCAGGGTCCGAACCCTGCGCGTATGCGCCGATCTGAACAAGATCCTCGATCTTCCGATACGCCGCGACGAGCTTCGCGATCTGCTGACGAGCGGCGAGGTGCGCGTTGTCCGAAACCTGCGACGCGACACGCGAAACGGAGTCGAGCACATCGACGGCCGGGAACTGTCCTTTGTGCGCGATCGCGCGGGAGAGCATGATGTGACCATCGAGGATCCCGCGCGCCGCGTCGGAGATGGGCTCGGTCATGTCGTCCCCCTCGACAAGGATCGTGTAGAGCCCCGTGATCGATCCGACCACGCCGTCCTCGGTCTCGATCGTCCCCGCGCGTTCGAGAAGCTCGGGGAGCGCGGCGAACACGCTCGGGGTGTAGCCCTTGGTGGCCGGAGGCTCCCCGACACTGAGCCCGATCTGACGCTGCGCGTGCGCGAAGCGGGTGATGGAGTCCATCATCAGGAGGACGTCTTTGCCCCGATCCCGGAAGTACTCCGCGCAGGTGCACGCGAGCTTGGCCGCACGGATACGCATGAGCGGGGATTCGTCCCCCGTCGCGACGATCACGACGGATCGCGCGAGCCCTTCAGCGCCGAGCGCGTGCTCGATGAAGTCCCGGACCTCGCGACCACGCTCGCCGATGAGCGCGATGACGTTGATGTCGGCGTCGGTTCCGCGCGCGATCTGCCCGAGGAGGGTGGACTTCCCGACCCCCGGTCCGGCGAAGATCCCGAGGCGCTGCCCCCTCCCGACGGGGGTCATCAGGTCGATCACACGGACTCCCGTCCGGAGCGCCGTCTCGATCCGTGCGCGGCGCATCGCCCCGACGGGTTCGGGGTTGATGGGGCGCATGACGCGCTCCGCGACGGTCCCGAGATGATCGATCGGGCGCCCCAGCCCATCGACAACCCGCCCGAGGAGACGATCCCCCACGGGCGCGACCTGGTGGACCCTTTCCATCGTCACACGCGCCCCCGGGACGACCCCCGTCGTGGGCGCGAAGAGCATGACGAGCGCGTCCCCGGAGTCGAACCCGACGACCTCGCCGCTGACAGGTTGATTGTTCTGTGTCTTGATCTCGACGAGGGATCCGATCGGGACGGGGAGATCCGTCGCGCGGAGGGTCATGCCGCGCACGCTGCTGATGCGTCCGTGGATCCCGAGCGGGTTGGTCTGTTCGACGATCTCGATCTCACGCGCGAGGAGGGTCACGCCGCGGACTCCGATGACTCGTCGTCTTCGTCCACAAGCTCGTCGTAGTCCGGTCCTCGGTGCGCGGGCATGAGCGCCGCAACGATCCGGTCGAGCTGGGTCGTGATCGACGCATCGATCTCGCCGCCGGAGGATGTCATCGCGACGACCCCACCCGGCGCGACGCTCGGATCTTCGACGAGGGTCGCGTGTTCGCACATCGCGCAGCGTTCGACCATGGGTCCCATGACCCGCTCGAGGAGCGGGAGGTCCGAGGGATTCACATGCAGACGGAGTTTGGTCGGCGCGACGAGAGTTTCGAGCACGTCGTCGAGCTGGTCCGTGACGACCTCGGGGTCGAGCTCGACGGAGCGTTTGATGACCCTCGCCGCGATGTGCGCGGCGAGATCGACAAGCTCTGACTTCGCGGCGAGCATCATGTCCCGTCGTTCCTGCTCCCATTGTTCGAGGGTGCTCGCCCACTGCGCCGAGAGCTGCGTGAGCTCAGCATCGTGCTGCTGTGTCGCGCTCTCGATCCCCTCCGAACGACCCTGTTCGCGCCCCTCCTCGAGCCCCCGCGCGAACCCATCGGCGTGCCCTTCCTTGCTCGCACCCTTGAGGAGGAGAGCCCGTTGGGAGTTCGCGTGTTCGAGGATCGCGCGTGCCTGGTCCTGCGCGGCCTGGACGATCGCCTGACCGCGTGCATGGAGATCGCCGAGGTCCAGGGGGACCGCATCTCTTGGGTAGGTCTCGAGATCGGCGCGTTTGATGACACCCATCCGGGGTCGGGTCCTTTCTGGATCAGACGATCATCTCGGAGTCGCCGCCGCGTCCTTCGATCATGACATCGCCCGCTTCTTCGAGTCGTCTCACGATGTCCACGATGCGTTGCTGCGCGGATTCGACATCGCTCACGCGCACCGGGCCCATGAACTCCATGTCCTCCCGGACCATCGCCGCGGCGCGCTCGGACATGTTCCCGAAGATCTTCTCTTTGAGCACCTCGGATGCGGTCTTGAGCGCGATCGCGAGCTCGTCGTTCTCGACCTCCTTGAGGACGGCCTGGATCCCCTTGTCGTTGACGAGCTTGATGTCCTCGAAGACGAACATCAGTCTCCGGATCTCTTCGACCAGGTCCGGGTCGTCGGACTCGAGCCCCTCCATGATCGTCTTCTCGGTCGCGCGGTCCACGAGGTTGAGGATCTCCGCGACGGTCGGGACACCGCCCGCTTTCTCCATGCTCTGCATGAGCATGTTGCTGAGCCGGGATTCGAGCCCTTGCTCGACTTCCTTGATGACCTCGGGGTTGGTCTGCTCCATGTTCGCGACACGCTTGATGACCTCGAGCTGCTTCTCCATCGCGAGCCCGGCGAGAATCTCTGACGCCTTGTGGTGCGACAGATGGCACAGGATCAGCGCGATCGTCTGGGGGTGCTCGTCCTGGATGAAGGTCAGGAGGTTGTCGCTCTCCGCGCGTTGGAGGAACGAGAAGGGGGTCTTCTGGACCTGGGTCTGGATCTGACCGAGCATGCGTTCCGCTTCGCTCGGGTCCATCGATTCCTTGAGGAGCTGCTTCGCGTAGGACAGCGACCCCTCGTTCGCGTATTGAGACGCGACGGAGATGTTGTAGAACTCCTCGACAACCTTGTTCTGGAGATCATCGGGCACGCGCCCGAGCGACGCGAGCTCGCGTGTGATCTCCTCGACCCTGGGAGGGGGGAGGTGCTTGAGCAGGGTGGTCGCGTTCTCCGAACCGATCGCGAGGAGGAGGATCGCCGCCTTCTCTGCGCCCTCGAGCTCGGACGGGTCGGAGGGGAGTGGTTCGTTGGGCTTGCGTGGCATCGGTGATTACTCCTGGAACTCCGCCCAACGCTCGACCAGACCCGCCGCTGAGGTCGGGTCGTTCGAGATGAGCTCGGAGACCTGCTCACGCAGTTTCTGGATCTGAACGACCGCGTCATCGACCTCGATACCCTGCATCGCGGTTTCCGACTCGTCCGCTTCGCCGATCAGGTCATTGAGACTTTCGAGCTGGGGAGGCATCCCGAGCAGCTCCTCGGCCGACGGAAGCTCAACGGTTTTGCCCGCGCGTTTCACCATCATGAGCATGAGCACGACGGCGATCGCCGCGAGCACCCCGACGAGCACCGTCTCGATCAGGTTCCCGTTCCCGAGCATGGGCGCCCCGGATCCGCCCATCAGCCCACCCATGAACCCGGCGCTCTGGACCTGCCCCACAGATCGGTACGCATCACCGAAGGGGGACATCGCGACGTTCACATCCCCTGTCAGCATGGCCCCGTCCGCGCTCTGACCGATCAGATGAGGGCTCACCTGCTGCATGATCAACCCCTTGAGCCCGGAGTTCCCGTCGATCCCTTCGAATCGGTCCCGGACCTCCTCATCGGTCACGGGCTCGGGCTCCGCGCCGTCGGACGCGGCGGCCGCTTTGGAACGGAGCAGGAGATCACGGACGTATTCCTCCGGGACGATGATCGACGCGCGCATGTGGGTCGGCATCCCGCGCGGATCGACGGTCTGGGTCTCGACGTAGCCGAACTGGTTGTCGAACTCCTTATTGGTTTCGTTCGTGTTCGATGTCGTCCCGGTATTCGATCCCGAGTTGATGCTGGCCGTCTGATTCGAGCGAACCCCGGACTCCGCGCCCTTGGATTGCTGCTGAACGGAGTCCTCGAGCCCGCCCTGAGATCTGAGGAGCGATACGGAGCCCTTCTGTTCAGGTGCGTACGCACGCTCCGTGCTCGCAACGCTGGTCACATCCACCATCGCGCTCACGGAGACGACGACACCCGGGATGTGCGCCAGCATCTCCTCGATCTGGCGCTTCTTCTCGTGGCTGACCTCGCGCGAGAAGTCGAGGAACTTCGAGGACGAACGGGAGTCCTCATCGGAGACGTACCGCGCCGTCCCGGTGGAGCCGTCGATGACCTGAACGTTCTTCGGGGACAACCCCGAAACAGCGCCCATGACCAGACCGGCGGCCGCATCGACGGTGTCCTGGGAGACCCCCCCACCGCTCGAAAAGATCGAGATCGAAGCGGTCGGGACCTTGGTCGCGCGTCCGAGCCCCGAGACCTGAGGGACATCGAGGATCACGCTCGCTCTATCCACCATCCGGAACCGAGAGATCACGCGCGAGAGTTCGTTCTGGAGCGCGATCATGTACTGCTGACGATGCTGTTCCTTAGACGCTTTCCAATCCTGAGACTGGATCAGGTTCTGAAACATCAGGGTCGTGTCTCCGGGAAGCTGACCCGCTTGAGACAAAACCGCGACAGCGCCCGATCGCTGGCTCGGGGGGACCTGGATGGACCCGTTGACGACCTGCGCGTCGATCCCCGCGCTCCGGAGGGTGGCGAGCGCAACCGGATCGGTGCTGTCGGCCATCAGATCGACGAGCGAGGGCTTCGCGGCGTATTGAGAAACGAGGAAGAGGGTCATCGCCGCGATGACGGCGAGCGACGCGATGAGCAGCTTCTGGGTCGCGCTCATGCGCGTGACCTGTGTCGAAGCGTTCTCGATGATCTGACGCAGCTTACCCATGATGCGTCGGCCTCCTGCCTGCGCTGACGACGCCTGAACGGCGCACGGATCCCCGGATCCTCCGGGATGAGCGAGTCATCGGACGACTGGTGCGCAGAACTCGATACTTTGGTGCAGATTCCGCGCGGGACGCGCAAGAAAGTTCAGGTCAGTCCATCAGACGCGCATCTGCTTGATCTCGTCGTAGGCCTGCATGACCTGGTTGCGCATGGCCTGGAGCATCTTGAAGGCCGTGTCCGCCTTCTCCGTCGCGATGATCACCCCTTCGATATCATCGCGCTTCCCCGTCACCAGGTCCTCAGCGGCCTGGCTCGCGTCCTGCTGCAACGCGTTGACCTGCTTGAGGTTGTCCATCAGGGTCGCTTTGAAGTCCGCGCCCCCCTGTTGTTGCTGAGGCGCACGATGACCCTGACCCTGAATCGGGCTGTTTCCGGATGATCCGATGAGTCCGAGCGGGTCGCTCATGTGGTCGCTTGCTCCCTGGGGACACCCTATCTATCGGCCAGCTTACCCGATGAGCCGCAACGCTTGGGCCAACATGCTCTTGGTGACCTCCGCGGCGGCGATATTCGCTTCATACGCGCGCGACGCCTGGAGCCCGTTGACCCATTCCATGGTCGGGTCGATGTCCGGGACCATCACGTACCCCTCCGCGTCCTTGAAGGGGTGCTCGGGCATGTACTGCCTCCGGACGGCGTTCTCGTTGATGTCGATATCGAGGACCTGGACCCCCCCACGATCGTCCGGCGCGAGCATGGCCGCACGTCGCTTGTACGGGTCGTATTCCCCGTACTGGTTCTCGATGGAGTTCGCGTTCGCGAGATTCGAAGCGATGACCTCCATGCGCGTGCGCTGGGCGATCATGCCGGAGGTCGAGATGTCGAGTGAGCCGTACATGGGTCAGTTCCTTCTTAGAGCACGCGCTGGGCGATCGCGTTCTGGAGGGTGCTCCGTTGTGCCCTGAGCAAATCGGCGGCCACCCGGTACATCGCCGCGTTTTCCACCAGATCCTGCATGGTCCGTTCCAGATCCGCGTCGTTCCGATCGTGATGGAGGACCCCGCCGCTCGACGTCATCGGTTCGAGCTTCAGCTCCCCCGACCCCCTCGCGCGGGTGATCTCACGGGTCTCGCGCCATTCGAGCGCCCCGAATGCGCCCCCGTTCCTGGCGCGGCGCTTATCGATCGCGTCCCCGAGGAGCTGCTGGAACTCTCGCGGATCGACGTCCCTCGCTTGGAAGTTGGGGGTGTCGATGTTCGCGATGTTGTGCGCGAGGATCTTCTGGCGCTGCCCTGAGAAGCGCAGCATCATCTCCAGCGCCGGGGCCGCACCGACTGTTGAGATATCGCTGATCATCGTGCTTCGCTCCGCGAATGAGGTGCCGATCGGGCTCCGCCGATCGTCCGAACCCGCTCAGAGGGTCTGGGAGACCACGTTCTCTTCTTTCCACTTCTTGAGCTTGAGCCCGAGGGTCCGAACCCCGATCCCGAGGGCTTTGGCTGTCTTCTGACGGTGACCATTGAACCGTTCGAGGGTCGCGACGATCGTCTCACGCTCGATCTCAGCGAGGGTCCGATCCCCCGGACGGATCCCGATCTTGGGCTCCGTCATGGAGGACGCGCCCCCGGCACTGGAGTTGTTGAAGGCCGTCGGGGACTGCGAAGCTGGACGAAGGGGCGCTGCTTTCTGAACGGGCTTGGATTCCATCAACCAGGGCTCGATCATCGCGCGGCGGATCGTGGTCGATCCGTTCCCCGAGAGCACCACGGCGCGTTCGCAGATGTTCTGCAGCTCACGCACGTTGCCCGGCCAGTTGTACCGCTCGAGCAGATCGACCGTCTCATCGTCGAGACGCATCGCGCCGCGCCCGTCACGCTCGCAGATCCCCTTGATGAAGTGACGCGCCAACGGCGCGACGTCCTCGATCCGATCACGGAGCGCCGGGATCTGGATCGGGAGCACGTTGAGTCGGAAGAACAGGTCCTGACGGAACTCGCCCATCGAAGCGGCGTGCGGAAGGTCCCTGTTGCTCGTCGCGATGACGCGCACATCGACCCCGATCGTCGTGGACGACCCGACCCGCTCGAACGCGCGTTCCTGGAGCACCCGGAGGAGCTTCGCTTGGATCTGAAGCGAGACCTCCGACACTTCGTCGAGGAGGAGCGACCCGGAATCCGCGAGCTCGAAGCGCCCTTTCCGGAGCTTGTCCGCGCCCGTGAACGCGCCGCGTTCATGCCCAAAGAGCTCGGACTCGAGCAACGATTCGCTCAGCGCCGCACAGTTCACCGCAAGGTACGGCGAAGCCACCCGGGGGCTCAAATCATGCACCGCGCGAGCGACGACCTCTTTCCCCACACCCGACTCACCCGTGATGAGCACCGTTCCGTGGGACGACGCAACCGCGCGGACCTGCTCCCGGACCTTCCGGATCGCCGCGGATTCCCCGACGATCCGTTCGAGCCCCATCGGCCCGGAGGGCGCGGGGGCGCTCGCGCGGAGGATCGCGTTTTCTTTCGTGAGCGATGCGTGCTGGATCGCGCGTTTGACGGAGATGATCAGCTCATCCCCCTCGAAGGGCTTGGTGATGTAGTCGTACGCGCCGTTCTTCATCGCTTGGACGGCCGTCTCGACCGTCCCGTAGGCCGTCATCAGGATCGTCGGGATCTGATCGTCGATCTTCGCGACTTCAGCGACAAGCTCGACCCCGGACATGCCGGGCATGTTGAGATCGGTGACGATCGCGTCGGGTCGTTTGATCGCGAGCTCTTTGAGGGCCGTCCGCGCATCGGGCGCCGTGGTGACGCTGTACCCCGCGCGGGTGAGAGTGGACCCCACGGAGTCGCGCATCATCTCTTTGTCGTCAACGACGAGCACATTGGTAGTCATCAGACGGCTTCCTTCATCGGCGTTGGCATCCCACCCGCGCGGACCACGACGTCCGGTGCGTGCGCGAGCGAGAGTTCGGTCGGAACGAGCAGCGACACCGTCGCGCCACGATCCTCGTTGTTGACGACCCGCACGGACCCACCGTGCGCGTCCATGATCCTGTGAACGATCGCGAGCCCCAGCCCCGTCCCGGCCGCGCGTGTCGTGAAAAACGGATTGAACATCCGTTCGATGACCTCAGGGTCGATCCCCGCGCCCGAGTCCCGGACATAGAGCTCGACACAGTCGTCCCCGTCGTCGTCATGTGTCCGACGCGCCCCGAGCTTCAGTGTCCGTCCCCCGGATTCGCGCGTCGATTGGGCTCCGTTCCGGACGAGGTTCACGAGTGCTTGAACACCGAGCGACCGATCGATCTCCAGCTCCCCTGCGCCCTCTTCGATCACGATCGAGGTCTCGATCCCCCCGATCTCGGCCGCGCACGATTCGAGCGAGCCTTCGAGCAGCTCGCGGGTCTCCCAGTGCGCGGGGCGCAGTCGGAGTTCACGGGAGAACGCGAGCACATCCCCCACGATCAGGTCCAGCCCCCGGATCGCGCGATCGATCTTCCCGAGCGTGTCCACGTGGTTGGGTTGGTCGGCGAGGTCCTCGATGAGCATCCGGGTGTAGAGCTTGATGGACCCGAGGGGGTTCCGGATCTCGTGCGAGATCCCGGCCGCCATCTCCCCGAGCGCAGCCAATCGCTTCGACCGTTGCAACGCCTCGTTCGCGTACGCAAGCTCCGCGTTGAGGCGCGAAACCTCGCTCCGGAGCTGCTCGTGGGTCCGTTCCAGCTTGGTCGTGACGTCGTTAAAGACGCCCATCAGCTCCGCGAGATCCGTCGGCGACACATCCCCCGTGCTCTTCGCTCCGATCTGTGCTTCGACCCCAACGCTCACGATCAGCCCTCCCGATCCTGGAGACGTGGGCCGTTCCGGCTGGCGCTCCCGGAGTAGGCGCGGATCGCGTGGCGTCCCTGCTTCACCCCCGAGAGTTGACCCGACAGCGCATCCCGACGATCCTCGACGAGCTTTTGATGACGCTCGTCCTGACGGAGCACGTTTGCGACGACCATGGAGAGCTCATCGAGCTCCTTCCGCGCGTCAAGGATCGCGTGCTCCGGGTAGGACGAGGACGCGTTCGGATCGGAGAGGATCGAATCGAGCGAAGCCGATGCCCGCGCAAGACGCTCAATGAGCGGCGACCGAGACGCCAACGAATGGACAAACTCGTCGAACCGCTCGTCCCCGAGGAGTTTGTCGTGCTCGAGCGTTTTGGCTTCGAGGGCCGCGCACGATTCACGCATCTCCGTGAGGAGGATGTCGAGTCCCGAACCCGAGTTCTGGGGCGCATTTGCGCCTGTATCCGCGGTCATCCGTGACCTCCGATCAAGGGAATCCGTCCCTCGCTGCGCGTGTTATCGGCACTTCGTGCGCAAGTCTTGACAAACCGCGCACGAAACCTGTGGGGCTTTCGCTCCCAGGGGCATCTCAGGATGGATGAGGGGTCAGGAACCCGAGGCCTGGGTCAGCAGGATCGAGCTGGACTGGAGCCAACGCTCCCAATCCTCCCGGTCCATGGGCAGATCCGGGTCATCCCAGACATCGTCGGGGATCGTGGCGTAGAAGCGCTGAGCGCGCTGGTTCGCCGTCCGGGCACGCTCGAGCTCGCCCTTCGCAATGTACGCATTGACAATCTGAACCATCGCGATGAGCGACGCGGGCTCGTCAGAGTACCGATCCCTCGCGATGTCGTAATAGCGGATCGCGTCATCGAACCGATCCAGGTCGTACGCGCAATCCCCGAGGTAGAAATACGCATTCCGGAGCGCCACGTTCTCGAAGATCCCCGTCTGGGAGACGTTCAGATCGCTCAGCGCCTTGATCGCGTGCTCGTAGACTCCGATCGCTTCGGTCCTGTGGGAACGGGCTTTCGCCGCCCTGGATTCGCGCTGCGCGGCCGGCATGGGCTCGTCGAGACTCGCTTCGATCTCGTCAGCGAGACGGCGGTGCGCGTCGGCCAGCCGGAAGATCACGGTCGCCGTCTCCGGATCCCCGTCGTACCGCGCGACGAACTCGTCGTACCGCTCGATCGCGCGTTCCGAACGACCCGTCCGGTCGTAATGACCCGCGAGTTCGAGCAGCGCGCTCCTGTAAAGATCCGTCTCGGGGGATACCTGGGTCCCGTCGAGCGCTTTGAGCAGCAACTGCTCCGCTTTCGTGTCGTTCCCCGTGTCCTCGTCGTAGAGATAGGCCTGCGCCAGCGGGACCATGCTCGCGTCGGCGAACGGTCCGATGTCCGCGCCGAGGAACCCCTCACGCTCGTCGATGAGCCGTGTGTAGATATCTGCGGCCCGCGCGTATTCGCCCACGGAACGGAGACATTCCGCGAGACGGAACAGCGCTTCAGCGTACTTCGGATCCGACGGCATGGAGTCGGCGTAGGTCTGGAAGGCCGTGATCGCTTCGCGATGGTCCCCCGCGCGATCGAACAGGTCCGCCGCCGTCCAGAGCGATTCCGCGAACCGATCGATATCCGAGACGACGAAACGTTCCGCATGGATCCGCGCGTTCGTCGCGGCCGTCATCAGATGGCGCTGAACCTCCGATCTCGTGGACGGATCCAGACCCAGCAGGGTCGAGGTCTCCGAGACGGGCTTCCCGAGCAGCTCCTCCGCGGCCCCGACGTGCGAGCGGACATGCATATCCAGGATCGGGGTGGGGATCTCGCTGTTCCTGAACAATCGCTCCGAGAGCATGGTGTAGCGGATCGCGTCTTCCGGGTTCCCGAGCGCCATCGAGTCCGAAGCCCGCTCGATCGCGGAGTCCATCACCCGGGCCCGGCTGGGCTCGGACTCGATCCCGATCGCGTCGTAGTTGTCGATGAGTGTCTCGTAGGCCTGGAGGGAGAGCTCGTGCTCACCGAGCGCCGCTTCCGTCTCCCCGAGACCGAGCAGCGCGAGGGGATACGCGCGATCGCGCGAGTAGTTGTCCACGATCTCCGCGTAGACATCCCGAGCGCGTTGGATGTTGCCCTCGATGTCCTCGAGCTGCGCGTGGGAGAGCAGGATCTCGGGGTAATGCGGATCACCGGCCCCCGACAGAGCGTACGCGCTGTCGATCTGGTCACGCGCCTGCGGGAGCGCCCCCGTCTGGAGGTACGCGCGTGCGAGAAGCAGGTGCAGACGTGACCGACCCTCCACCCCGACCCGTTCGAGTCTGGGCATCTCACGGAGGATCCGTGTGATCGTCTCGTCCACGAACCCCTCGTCCAGACGGATCCGCGCCGTCCGCTCGAGCCCCCACACCCGATCGCTCGGGCTCAGCTCCGGATCCGCGAGGAGTTGGCTCAGGATGTCCGTCGCTTCCTCGGTCAACGGCACGGGACGATCGAGGAGGTCCTCGACGAGCCCTTTCCGCAATGTCGTCTGAAGATCGCGCCGTTCACGGGGGATCTGATCCGCACGGATCCGCGCGTTGTCCAGATCCTTCAACGCGAGATATGTGCGCGACAGCGCCGCGAGATCGACCGGCTCAAGGATCCCCCCGAGGCGCTCCGCTTCCAGATACTCCCGGACGACGGAGACGTGGTTCTCTTCGAGTTCGAACCCCATCGACCGCTGCCCTCGCTCGATCGCGCGGGCTTTGTCGATGTGATAGCGGATCCGTTCTCCATCGCTGACGGTCCCCTCCTGCGCGACCCAGGGGTAGACCTTCGTATTGAGAACCTCGATCGCTTGCTCGTACTGCTCATTCGAAATCAGCGCCTCCGCGACTTCGAGCGAGGGACGGACCGTCGGATCGGGCGCGCCCGTCATGGAATACGCGAGCCCGAGCATGAGCAGACCCGCGCCGGCCAAGAGGGCCGGGGCTTGCCAGAGCGTGCGCCACGAATGCTCGATCGGCGTTGACTCGATGGGCTCGGAGTCCGTGCTCGTATCGGGTTGGTCCACGTTCTCGTCGCTCATATCCACCATCGGCGCACGGGGACCCCCCGCGCTGGGCGCTATCCACCTGTCATGTCGGCGTTTTCAGCCCCTCCCCTTCACTCCGCGCGTCCGAGAACCAGCGCACCCGGACCCGGAATCAGGGATTGACCCGGGGGTCCGTGTCCAGATCGATCACCTCGGACACCCGGTACATCCGACTGAGCCGATCGAAGTCGTAGACCACCCCACGGATCGCCTTGCGTGTGGTATCGGAGAGCTCGATCCGGACATACCCGTCCTCGTCCCCGGGGGTCGTGATCTCGACCTGACCCGGGACCTCGACCCCTGTGGGGAACCGGTTCGATTCGAGCAGCGCCTTGTATTGGCTCAGCTCCGTCCGCGCGAGCTCCGTCCCCTGCTCGTCCGAACTCACGACCCAGCGGAGCTCCATCGGATCCAACGTGAACCACCACGAGCTCGATCCCCAGCGCGCGGGGGTTTCGAGCACGAGCATCCCGTCCTCGATCCGCGCGTCCTCGATCCGCTCAAGATCGATCCGTTCCAGACCCACGGCCCCCACCAGATCGCTCGGATGGATACTCAGCCCGAGTGTGTGCGCCTTTGCCCTGGTCACCCGCGACAGATCCCCAACGAGCGCGGCCCGATGGTCCGAGTCCGACAGATCGAACATCCAGTACCGATCCTCGTTCGCGCCGTACGCGAAGTACGTCTCCCCGAGCTTCCCGACGGTCAGCGACGCTCGATCCGGCGCGACGATCTGGAGATGCCCCTCCCCCTGCTCCTCGAATCGCTCCCCCCGCGCGTCCAGACCCCGGACCCGCACGGAGACGCGCGCCCAAAAGGTGTCGATCCGATCCACCCGGGCATTGTGCTCCTCAACAACCCGAGTCACAAGATCCGGGTCGGCGGGTTTCACCCGTCCCGCCCCACCACCCCCGGAACACGCGCACAACACCAAAGACATGAACACGATCGGGATGATCGCGATCCTCGACATCACGAGTTCAGGTCGAGCGCGATCACACGACCCAGATCCTCGATCCCCTGCGCGACGGCCTCGTCGTCCATCGCCGGATCGATCACCTCGAAGAGCGGCCCCCCACCGCCTTTCACCTTCTGACGCATCACCAACTTTGCGCGTTCCCCGTTCTCCGGGGGGATCCGCTGCTCAAGCTCGAGTCGCTTCTTCCGGAGCAGCAGCAACGACAGCAGGTAGCGGAACACGATCTTCGAGTCCTGATCGCTCTCCCCGAGCTGCTCGAACAGATCCATGATCTCGTCATCGGACACAAGCGCGTGGGTGTCGGGCTCGCCCGGATCCGGGACGCGCCTTTTCCAGAACCCGAAGATCGATGCGCCCTCGGGGAGGGTGACCCCACGCTCCCACGCTTCGTTCGAGTACAGCACACGCTGGAGCGGCGAATCGTCCGGGAGCTCGATGAGCGCCGCGATGTGGAGTTCCCCCACCTCGAGCGCCCGTTCCGTATCGGCGCAGGTCTCGGGTGTCCGTGTCATCTCGTAGGGTGCGGCGCTGCTCATTGCCCCGATTGTACGCTCATCGGCACGACACGTTGAAAAACCGCTGGTCCGTCCCGCCCTCCCCGACCCGGAACCGGATGCACTGCGCACACTTCGGACAGCGCGCGAGGTACACGGGCTGGGTCCGATCCTTATAGACACGCACATACGCGCCGGAGCAGGTGAAACGCACCCCCAGCCAAGGGCGCTCGTTGGGCTTGGGGTGGGACTCCCCCATCGGGGGCGCACTCGGGGTCGCTCTCAGACTCATGGATCGAGTATCGGCAATGCCACCCCACCATCTCGAACGTATCAACCCCGGATCACGTGTACAATCGTGATCGAAACCCCCTCAGAGGCGATCACACGACCACACCCATGGCCGGCACGTTGTCCATCCTCCCCGACCCCCCAGCGCCCCCCGCGCCGATCGGTCTCATCGCCGGCGGTGGTCGCCTCCCCATCCTCGTCGCGAAGGGTCTTCATGAGATGGGGTACCGGGTCCACGGGGTCGGGTTCCGGAACTACTTCGACCCCGAGCTCCCCGAGCTGTGCGACACCTTCAAATCCTGCGCCCTCCTCCGGGTCGCGTCCTGGGGCCGTACACTCAAACGGCGCGGTGCACAGCACGCCATCATGGTCGGGAAGGTCGACAAAGCCTCGGTTATGCACTCTCGCCTCCGTCTCGTGCGCAACATGCCCGATCTGACGACCCTCCGGATCTGGTTCCAGCACCTGCGCCACGACCGGCGCTCACACGCTGTCCTCCGTGTCGTCGCCGAGGAACTCGAGAAGAAAGGTGTCTCCCTCATCGACTCCACGATCCCCATCCAGGACCAGCTCGCGCAGCCCGGCGTGATGACCATCAAACAGCCCAGCGAAGAGCAACGCGCGGACATCGAACTCGTCTGGCCGCTCCTCACCGAGCTCCTGCGCCTCGACATCGGACAGTCCCTGAGCGTGCGCGATCGTGACGTCATCGCCGTCGAAGCCGTCGAGGGGACCGATCGGATGATCGTCCGGACCGGGGAGCTGTGCAAACGAGGGGGCTGGACACTCGCGAAGGGCGCGCGAGCCCAGCACGACCGACGATCCGACGTCCCCACCGTGGGTGTGCAGACCCTCGAACAGCTCGCGAAGCACGGCGGGACCTGTCTCGCGATCGCCGCCGGCGATGTCATCATGCTCGATCGGATACAGATGATCGAACGCGCGGACGAACTCGGGATCTCCATCGTCGGAGTCCCCGTGACCCACACCCCGATCACGCGCACCGGATCGACGGAGCACGAGCCCCTGATCCCCGAATCCAGCGCGTCCCGTGACTGACGAAGCCCCCAACACCGACACCTCGCCCCCCACCCCCACCTACGTCTCGCGCGGCGGGCTCAAGCTCGACCACGCGCTGCGCGAGTTCAACCTCGACCCCACGGGCCTCGTCTGCGCCGACTTCGGGTGCTCGACGGGAGGATTCACCGACTGCCTCCTCCAGCACGGCGCTACCCATGTCCACTCCATCGACACCGCCTACGGCGAGCTCGCTTGGAAACTCCGTCAGGACGACCGGGTCACTGTCCACGAACGATCCAACGCGCTCCACCTCGAGCCCCCCCAGGACGTCGTCGAGGCGCACGGGGTCGATCTGATCGTCGTTGATCTCGGATGGACCAAGCAAGACAAAGCCCTGAACGCTGCCAAGCGTTGGCTCAAACCCGAGGGGCGCATCATCTCCCTCGTCAAACCCCACTACGAAGCGACCGAAGACGAACTCCCCAAGGGCGCGATCCTCGACCCGGACCTCGCGGAGCAGATCAGCGAGCGCGTGCGCGACACCCTCCCCGAGCTCGGATGGTGCGTGCTCGGATGGACAAAAAGCCCCGTGCTGGGCGGGGCCGTGGGCAAGAAACGGAAGAAGAAGGGCAAGGGGAACCCGGAGTGGTTGGTGCTCGTCGAGCGAAGCGAGTAATCTCTCGCTCATGGACTGGAGATCTGAAGTTTCAAGATGGTCTAATGCTGTCGAGCCGTTCCTCGAGCGGAAGAAGCGACGTTTGTTTCGGAAGGAACCTGATCCAAAACCCCATCTTGATGTAGGCCCCCCAGCCTCCCCCGAGAATCTCGAACAACTCCAGACCGATGTGGGATTGCAGATTCCCGATCAGCTCCGCGAGTTTCTACTGACTCAGACAGGACATCTCGAGTTCTGGTGGAACCTCGATCCAGACTCAATGCCGCTGGGATCCGATGAGGGCCCGAGCTGGGGATACATCGAGTTCAATCCCGAATCGATGCGGAATCTCAACTCGGATCGAACAGGGTTTCTCTACGAGGAGAATCCCCGGATCGAAAATCTCTGGAGCAACACATTCCGATTCCTTGGTGTCCCCAATGGCGATTCGATCGGAATCGATACCAACAGTGAACCCGAACCCGGTCGTGTTGTGTATCTGAACCACGAAGAACCCGAGAAAGTCATTCGGCTCGCCGGATCTTTCACTGAGTTCATGACCGCTTGGTTGTCACTTGGCTGTGTTGGACCTGAGATCGATGACCTGCTTCACTTTCTCGATCATGGCCAGACGAGAATCCCTCGCTCACTCCGAGAAGCAAACGACAGCCGACTGGATCCCAATTGTCCGAATGCACTCCAGTTCCGAGCGTTCTTTGGGATCAGCTGATCACGCCGCCCGGGTGTAGCGCCCGCGCGTCAGGGTCTTGAGCAAACGCTCACGATCACCCGCGCGATCGAACCGGGTGATCGCGACGGCCATGCGGCACGCGCCGGGCTCCTCGAGATCACACCACACCACGTTCCCCGTGAGGAACACGGACCGACCCGGGCCCGAGTCATCCACCGTGATCGGGAGGTCCACACGGATCGACACGGTCTGACCCGGATCGATCGGACGATCGAGCTCGAAGCACACACCCCCTTCGGAGATGTCGTACACGTGCCCTTCGAGGGAGTACTTGTCCTCGTCCGGATGACGACGGAGCGCCATCGACGTGTAACCGGGCTGGACCTTGAAACGCTCGTGGGCGCGCCTGTTGATCGGGTTGTTGACCATGATCGTGCTCCTGATTCGGGTCTGGAACACGCTTATCGGCCCGCTCCGATCGGTTCTTGATCCAAATCACCCAAACCGATGCGTCACGCGCAGATCTGATCTACGCTTCTCGTCCATGTTCGTCGATCGTGCACGCATCCAGGTTTTCGCCGGCAAAGGCGGTGACGGCAAGGTCTCCTTCCGTCGCGCCAAAGGTCTCCCCAAAGGAGGCCCCGACGGCGGCGACGGCGGCCGGGGCGGGGACGTCATCCTCAAGGTTGACGAAGGGCTCAACACCCTCATCGATTTCCGAGGGATCTACGACTGGAAAGCCCAGCCCGGCGAGATGGGGGGCAAGAAACAGTGCACCGGCGCGGACGCCGACGACCTCGTCATCCGGGTCCCGGCCGGGACCGTCGTCTACGACGAACAGAGCGGCGAAGAACTCGCGGACCTCGGACCCGGGGAATCCGTCATCATCGCGCACGGGGGGCGCGGCGGATTCGGGAACGAGCACTTCAAGAACTCCGTCAACCAAGCCCCGCGCACCGCAACCCCGGGCGCAGAAGGCGAGACCAAACAGCTCGTCCTCGAGCTCAAGGTCATCGCCGAAGTCGGGCTCGTCGGGCTCCCCAACGCCGGGAAGAGCACCCTCCTCAAGAGCGTGACCCGCGCCGACCCCAAGATCGCGAACTACCCCTTCACCACCCTCTCCCCCCAGCTCGGGATCGCGATGATGGGAAGCGATCGGCGCCTCGTCATCGCCGACATCCCGGGTCTCATCGAGGGCGCGGCCGAGGGCGCGGGTCTGGGTCACGACTTCCTGCGCCACATCGAGCGCACCACCGTGATCATCCACGTGCTCGACGCGTTCCCAGACGACGACGCGTCTCCGGCGGACCATTACCGCGCGATCCGCAAAGAGCTGCACGACTACTCCTCCGAGCTCGCGGAGAAACCCGAGATCATCGCGCTCAACAAACTCGACCTCATCGCCGAGGACGAACACGAAGAGCACATCGCCCAGCTCCGGATCGACCTCCAGCTCGATGCCGACCAAGAGGTCTTCCCGATCTCCGCCGCGACAGGATTCGGAACATCGGATCTCCTCCAAGCAGCTTGGAGACAGCTCCACACCGACGACGCGGAGGATTCCTGGTAAGGAATCCCCCGGGTTCTCCGGATCCCCCCGCGGATCGTTCCCGTATCTCCGGTGTCATTCGACGTTCAGCACCGGAGAGAACTACCCATGCGCACCTATCCCACCAACGCCGCGATCGCGGCGACGTTGATGTTCGTTTCCAACGCATCGCTCGCGCAGACCACCATCACCCGAGGCCCGTACCTCCAACTCTCCACCCCCGACTCCATCACGATCCGATGGCGCACGGACTCCCCCACCGACTCGCGCGTCTGGTACCGGACCCCCGACGGCTCAACCGACACCTCCCACACCGAACCCGCGCTCACGACCGAGCACATCGTCACCCTCACGGACCTCGCGCCCGACACCCCGTACATCTACGCCGTCGGTTCCAGCGCTGGGATCATCGTCGGGGATGACGAGGACCACCGATTCACGACCGCGCCCGAGCCCGGATCGACGCGCCCCGTCCGGGTCTGGGTTGCCGGAGATTCCGGGACAGGTCAGCAGAGCGCCATCGACGTGCGCGACTCGTTCCTCGCGAACACCACCGATCGCGCCGCCGACCTCTGGCTCATGCTCGGCGACAACGCGTACGTCATCGGGTCCGACTACGACCACCAGATCAAACTCTTCGACATCTACCCCTCCATCCTCCGGAACACGGTCCTCTACCCCTCCATCGGGAACCACGACGCGTTCTCCTCCGACTCCCCGACCCAGACCGGCCCGTACTTCGACATCTTCACCCTTCCCGACCAAGCCCAGGCCGGAGGGATCCCGTCGGGGACCGAAGCGTACTACTCGTTCGATTTCGCGCATGTCCACTTCGTGTGCCTCGACACTTCCGAAACGGACCACACCCCCGGATCACCCATGCTCCAGTGGCTCGAGTCCGACCTCGCTTCGACGGCTCAGGACTGGGTCATCGCGTTCTTCCACCACCCCCCGTACTCCGATGGTCACGACTCGGACATGGCGGACGATCTCATCGCCGTGCGCGAGCAGATCGCGCCCGTCCTCGAAGCGGGGGGTGTTGACCTCGTCCTCAACGGGCACTCCCACTCCTACGAGCGTTCCTTCCTCCTCAACGGACACTACGGACTATCCGAGACCCTCACCCCCGAGATGGTCCTCGACCCCGGGGACGGACGCGAAGACGGCGATGGCGCGTACATCAAACCCAACCCCGGGATCGTCCCCAACTCCGGGACCGTCTACGCCGTCGCCGGAAACGCCGGGCAGCTCACCGGGCTCAAGCTCGAGCACCCCGTCATGACCGCCTCCCGTTTCGAGCTCGGGTCCATGATCCTCGACATCAGCGCCAACCGTCTCGACGCGCGATCCATCAACGACCAGGGCGCGATCAACGACCACTTCACCATCATCAAAACCTCCCCCTGCGCCATCGACCTCAACAACGACGGCGACACCGACTTCTTCGACCTCGCGCAGTTCCTCCAGACCCAACCCGACTGGAACAACGACACAAGCTTCGACTTCTTCGACATCAACGCGTATCTCACCGAGTTCGTCGAGGGGTGCCCCTGACCCCCGGATCCCGTCCGCAAGCATCCCCGATCCGGCACCCGAACAAAACCGATAAAATACCGAACATCGGGGATTGACGACCCAGATATGTGCGGTATTTTTTAGGCATGGTCCTGTTCCTCGATCTCAACTCCTTCTTCGCCTCCGTCGAGCAGCAGCTCCGCCCCGAGCTGCGCGGGCGACCCGTCGGGATCATCCCCAACGATTGCGACACAACCTGCTGCATCGCAGCGAGTTACGAAGCCAAACACTTCGGGATCAAAACCGGGTGCGGGGTTCGTGACGCGCGTCTGCGCTGCCCCGGGATCGCGCTCGTCCTGTCCCGTCCCGACGAGTACATCACCATGCACCACAAGGTGCTCGAAGCCGTCGATACCGTCTATCCCGTTGATGCCGTCTACTCCATCGACGAGATGGCCTTCCGTCTCACCGGCCCCGACCGGAACGTCGATCGGGGGCGCGAACTCGCGATGAAGATGAAATCCGCGATCCGTTCCCACTGCGGCGAGTTCATGCGCTGCTCCATCGGGATCGCGCCCAACCGACTCCTGGCCAAATCCGCCAGCAACATGATGAAGCCCGACGGGCTCGTCGTCATCGAACGATCCGAACTCCCCCAGCGCCTCTACCCCATGGACCTCACGGACTTCCCCGGAATCTCCGACGGGATCCGGAACCGTCTCCACCGGGTCGGGATCCACACGACCGAGCAGCTCTGCCGCGCGACGAAAGCCACCATGCGCCGCGCCTGGGGCGGCGTCGTGGGAGAGGTCTGGTACCACTGGCTCCAAGGGGACGAGCCCCACATCGCCGCGACCAAACGCCGCAACTGCGGGCACCAGCACGTCCTCGCGCCCGAGCTCCGGGGCGCGGAGCAAGCGCGAGCCGTCGGGATCCGCCTCCTCCACAAAGCGGCCGCCCGGATGCGCCACGAGGGCTTCTGGTGCACCAAACTCACCCTCAAGATCAAACCCCCCGACGCGCCGTCATGGGTCGCGTACGTCAACCTCGAGCCCTGCCAGGACACGATCCGCCTGCTCTGGCACCTCGGTGAACTCTGGAAGATCCAGCCCTACCCCTTCGTGTTCGCCGTCTCCGTCACCCTCGGCGGGCTCACCAAAAGCGACCAGATGGAAGAACCCCTCTTCGAGCTCGATCGGAAACGCACGCGCCTCGCGCACACCATGGACCGGATCAACCAGAAGCACGGACACGCCTCGATCTACTACGGCTCCATGCACGAAGGACGAGACTCCGCACCGCGCCGGATCCCCTTCAGCACCATCCCCGACCTGGGTCTCGCCGACACCGGAGGGATGGGCGCGTTCAAAACAACCGACGGCTCAACCCGCATCGCCGACCAACGCGCCTGATCACGCCCCCCGATCACGCGTTGGGCATGCCCTCGGGGAGGAATGCCCCGTCCTTGTGGAACACCTCGCCGTCGGCGCTGATCGAGCCGCCCCCATGAGACGAAGTTGGACGCAGGTCGCACACCATGTCCCAGTGCAGCGCGCTCTCGTTGAAGGACCCGGACTCCGGGTACCCCATCCCGCAAGCAGCATGGAACGTCCCCCCGATCTTCTCGTCGAAGAGCGTGTTGCGCGAGAACTCCTTGATCGCATAGTTCGTCCCGATCGCGATCTCCCCCATCGTCCGCGCGCCCTCATCCTGATCGAGCATCGCGAAGAGGAACTCCTCGTTCTTCGTCGCGCTCGCGTTCACCACGCGCCCGTCCTTGAACTCCAGGCGCACCCCCTCGACCTCGCGCCCGTTGTAGACGGCCGGGAACGTGTAGTTCACGTGCCCGTCCGCGCCCTGAGGCCCACAGAACACCTCGCCGTCCGGGAAGTTCTCGTGACCCGAGCAGTTGATCCAGATGGACTTGCTCTTGTCCACGTTCACGCGCAGGTCCGTCCCGTCGTGGGTATCCGTCGCGGGGGCTTGATAATGGACCTCGTCCTTCGTCTGGAGGTAATCGCACACGCGCTGCTGACGCTCGTGGATCTGCTGCCACGCCGCGACCGGATCCGGGAGATGGAGCAAGCCCGCTTCAAACACGAACTTCTCGTACTGAGTGAGCGACATCTCCGCGTCCTGCGCCGAGCCCAGGGTCGGGTACATCGTGCCCGTCCAGCGCATCTCCCCGGCCGCCGCTCGATTCAGCACCGTCTTCATCTTCGGCGCGTTCGCGACCCTCCGACGCGCGAGCTTCGCCGGATCGACCCGGGAGGACGCTTTCGAGTTCTGGTCGGCCCAGATCCCGATCGACACATCGATCGTCCGATCCGAATAGATCTCGACCGGGTTCAGGTAGTCCAGCTGCTCATCGCTCGCGTACTCGTACAGGATGTCCGACAGCGAGCTGCTCTTGAGCTGCCAGAACGGATGACCCCCGGCCTTGAGCACCGCTTCGTACACCGCTTCCACGAGCGGGAGCGCGATCGGATCCGCGCCGATCGAGACCAGATCCCCCTTCTTCACCCGGGTCGAATAGCGAACGAGGATGTCGGCGAGCTTGTCGAGTCGTGGATCACGCATTAAAGAAGGGCCTTCTGTCCGGGTCGTGTGTGGGTCGGAGATCAACGGCACCGAAATCGGAGCGATTCGGAGGATCAACGCGAGATCACGCCGATCGAGCCGTACAGTAGTCACCCGGAAAGAAATCAACTCTCGAAACCACACGGAGCCAACCCATGCCCCGCACGACCATGTTCCTCCCCGCGTCCATCCTGATCGGCGCCTCCATCCTCGGCGCCTCCATCCTGTCCACCAGCGCCGACGCAACCAAAACCAACGCCGCCGCCCAGGGCGACATCGGTCTCGTGGACATCTACGACATCGTGGACATCGTCATCATGGGTGATGAGAAGTCCGCCGAGCGTGAAGAGTTCGAAGCCCAGGGCGCGGCGCGGGTCCAGCCCATCGAGAACCGGCTCATGCAGCTCCAGTCCCAGATCCAGACGGCCGACCCGAGCGCACAGGAAACCCAGCAGCTCTACGGGGAGTACCAGCAGCTCTCCCAGATGCTCAACCAGACCACCAACCAGATCAACCAGGACTACCAGAAGATGCTCTCCGGGCAGATCGCCGATGCCTACATCCTCGTGCACACCGCCGTCAACGAAGTCGCCGAGGAACAGGGGTACACCTTCGTCTTCGCCACCCGTCGTGACACGGACCTCGTCCAGGTCAACTCGCTGACCGGGGTCACCCAGGAAATCCTCGCGCGTCCCCTCGTCACCCCGGCCGAATCGGTGGACCTCACCGACGCCGTCCGTGAGCACATGGGCCTCCCCACCCTCGAAGACGTCATGGCACGCATCGAAGCGGAGCAAGCGGAAGCTGAAGCCGCCGCCGCCGCGGAAGCCGAAGCCCAGGCCGCTGAAGAAGCCAACGACGACCCGAGCGAATCCAGCGACGAATAAACCAACCGATCAATCGAATCGATCACCGAACACCTCGAGCATCGGCCCGAGGTGTTTTTCATAGCGCTTCCAGCGTTCCTGGCTCGACGTGTACACGGGCTGACGAACCTGCCCCGCGCTCGCCGTGTGCACGGACGACTTGCTCTTGTGGTGCTCGAGACACGCTTTGTCGAACTTGAGCCCGATGTGATCCAAGAGCGCCCGGACATTGGGCTCCGGATCCCCCGTCAACGCCTCGTAGCTCGAGTCGTGGATGGTCATATCCAGCGCCCCGCGCCAGTGGTCCATCACACGCAGATACCCCAGGTACTGCTCCGCGATCGCTTTCAGATCGTTCGCATAGCGCATCGCGGGACCAAAGCGTTGAAAGTAGATCGATAAACACGTATCGCGCGGATCGCGCGTGCAGTTGATCACGTGCGCCCCCGGAAGCAGGAACGACGCCGCCCCGAGGAAGAAGTAGTTCTCGGGCATCTTGTCGATCACCCGCTTCGCCTTCGGATCCCCGGCCGCTTTCGCGATCATCGACTGATACACCGACGCGCTCGATTCGACGAGCGCCGCATCGAAGTCCGTCGCGCGTTTCCCCGCGCCGAGATCCCCGAGTTCCCCGCGCTCCCCGATCCCCTCCGCGTTCGGGTGGGAACCGAGGATCTGCTCCGTCAACGTCGTCCCCGAGCGGGGCATCCCCACAACGAGCACGACCCTCGAAGCATCCTGAGACGCGCGCGGGACATTCGCGATGTCTTCCTTCGACCACATGTCGAGGAACCCGTCGAAGTCCGCCGATTCCCCGGCCGCTGTCATCTTGTTCCCCGCATCAAACGCCGCGAACGCATCGTCATACTCCCCGACCGAATCGAGCAGATGACCGAGCGCGAAGTACAGCTCCGTCCGCTTCGGACGGATCAGGTTCGGGTCCTCGAGCGTGGCGCGGATCATGTCGATCGCCGGGCCCTGCTTCTTCAGCTCACGCGCCAGGTTCCCGTAGATGATCTGGATCGTCGCGTCCTTGTTGTGCTCGAGCGCCTGCTCGACCATCTCCATCGCTTTCTCGCTCTGCCCGCGCGACTGGAGCAGACGACCCTTGAGCGCCACCGCGCGACCATACCCGGGGTTCTCCTTGAGCACCCGGTCCAGCGCCCGGTGCGCCTCCCCGAGCCGATCCATCCTCCGGAGCCCCATCGACAGATCGCACCACACATCGGGATCGCTCGGGTTCAGCTTCGACGACAGCTCCAGATGACGGATCCCCTCGGGAGTCATATCCACAAGCACGAGCGCGTACCCCAGCATCCGGAGGATCGCCGCGTTCCGTGGTTCCCGCTCGAGCGCCTCGCGCAGGAGCGGGATCGCCGTGTCGTACTGGTTCGCGTCCAGCAGCGCCCTCGCGCTCTGGATAGTCTTCGCCTGGGTCGTCATCGGTCCGGGATTGAACGCGCTCATGAACTCACTCCTGGAAATCTCGTTGTCGCACGCACACCGTCGGCGAACTCGCCCAACGCCTCGAACAAAGGCCCGAGGTGCTTCTCGTACCGCTTCCAACGCGCCGTGCTCGTCGTGTAGATCGGTTTGCGGACCTGGGTCGAACTCGCCGTCCGGACATGGTCCTTCGATTCGTGGAACCTCAGGCACGCCTCATCGAACTCGAGCCCGAGGAACGCGATCAGGTTCCGTGTGTGCGTGTCCGGGTCCTCCACGAACTCCTCGTACACGCTCACGCACACAGGGTTCTCGATGATCGAGAACCAGTACTCCATCATCTCCCGATGCGCCACGTACTGCTTCCCGAGGGTCGTCAGGTCCCTCGAATACGGCACGTTCTTCCCGAAGTTCTGGGTGAACGCGCTCAGACAGCAGTCCCTCGGATCGCGCAGCGCATGGATCACCCGCGCCCCCGGGAGCGCCCTCGAGATAAACCCGAGCGACTTCTCCGTCCCCATGTGCTTGTCCACCACACGCTCGGGACCCTCCCCCACCTGCTCCGTCAGGTGATCGAGATACTCCGTCGCGTACTCGTCGATCCGCGCCTGATCCAGGTTCGACACCAGGGTCCTCGTGCTCATCTGCACCAGAAGCGGGCACTCCCCCACCCCCGCGCCCTTCGGGTGCGCGTGGATCACCCGCTCCGTCAGCGTCGTCCCCGAGCGAGGAACCCCCGCGATGATCACCGGGCGCTCGTCCCGCTCGCTCGCGAACGGCACCGACCCCAGCGCCTCCCTCGACCACGCGCTCTTGATCGATTCCGGATGGATCGGCTTCCCCGGGTTGTGCCCCGCATTCGCCTGCGCGAAGCACTCGAACGCATCGTCGTACCGCTCCATCGCATCATAAATGTGCCCGAGCTCGAACCGCGCCGATCGCCGATGACGCTCCTGGGTCTCCGGGTCGTCGAGCATCGCGCTCAGCTCATCGATCGCGCCCCCGTAGTCCTTCGTCGCGCGAGCCACCTTCGCCCGAGCGAACCGGAGCAGTGCATGCGGATGCTCCGACGACTCCACCCGATCCAGCACCCCCTGCGCGAGTTCCACGTCCCCCGTGTTCACGTGCTTCGACACAAGCGCGAGCGCCGCCGCCCCGCTCGACGGATCCCGCGCAATGACCTTATCGAGCGTCTCGATCGCGCCCTCCGAATCCCCCAACGCCGCTTGCGCCTCGGACAGCAGCACGTGCGTGTCCGTGTGGTTCGGGCGCTTCCGCGCCGCAACCCGAAGCGTCTCGATCGCCTGCGCCACATACCCCGCGGCCAGCTCCACCTGACCCACCCGGGTCAACAAGCGCTCGTTCCGCTTGTCCATCGACAGCGCTTTCCGATACAGCAGCAGCGCCGAACCGAGGTTCTCGCGCTCCAGCGCATCATGCGCCTGCTGGATCGTACGTTCGAGTTTGGAAGATCCGCCCATGCTCTACTCTATCGGCTCCCGAACCACATCAATCGTCTCACACCGTGCTCGTCGCACAAACCCCGTCCGCATACGGCCCGAGCGCCTCGAGCAACGGACCGATATGCCGCTCGTAGTTCTTCCACCGCGCCGTCCTCGACGTATTGATGGGCTCCCGGACCTGCGCCGCGCTGTACGTCCGAACATGCTCCCTCGATTCGTGGAACTTCAGACACGCTTCATCGAACTCCAGCCCCAGGAAATCCGTCAGCGATCTCGTGAAGGGCTCCGGATCCGCAACGAACTCCTCGTACACACAGACGAACTGTTTCAGATCCACCGACTCGAACCAGTAGTCCATCAATCGCCGGAACCCGATGTAGCGCTCCCCGATCGACTCCAGCGATCTCGAGTACGGCACATACACCCCGAAGTTGTGAAAGTACGCGCTCAGACAGCAGTCCCTCGGATCACGAAGCGCATGGATCACCCGCGCCCCGGGGAGCACGCGCGAGATCAGCCCGATCGTCTTCTCCGCTTCCATGTGCTTGTCCACGATCCGCGCCGTCCCCTCCGGGACCTGCGCCGACACCTCAGCGAGATACTCGGACCCGAGCCGACCCACTTTCTCCCGATCGAGCGTCCCCACGGGGTGCTGACGCGCCATGATCGGGATCAGCGGCGACTCTCCCACACCGTGCCCGAGCGGGTGCGCGTGGATCACCCGTTCCAGAAGCGTCGTCCCCGACCGAGGAAGCCCCGCGACAAACACCGGGCGCTCATCCCGATCCCCGCTGATCGGCACACCCGCCAACGCCTCCGACGACCACGCGCGCATCACCGCGTCCGGATCGAGCGGATCCCCGAGCGGGAGCCCATGATTCGCGCGGGTGTACATCTCGAACGCGCGGTCGTACTCCCCCAGCTTGTCGTAGCTGTCCCCCAGCTCATGGAGCACGATCCGCCGATGCTGATCCGCGATCCCGTCCTCATCAACGAGCGCCCCCAGCACATCAACCGACCGCGAGTACGACTTCTGCGCCCTCAGCACCCGAGCCCGCGCGACCCGGATCAGCACATGCTCATCCGATCGTTCCTCGACCGTGTCCATGATCCGCGCCGCATCCTCCACCCGCCCCGAATCCAGGTACGCGCTCACCCCCACGATGATCGCCGGCGCGTGCCCCGGATCCCTCGACAGCGCGTGCGTGATCGATTCATGGCACCGATCCGCATCACCGCTCGCGAGATACGCCTCCCCCAGCGCCGTATGGGTCGGCGCGTGGTTCGGGTTCTTCCGAGCGGCCGACCTGAGCACCTCGATGCTCTCCCCGAACTCCCCGCTCATCATGAGCGCTTTCCCGAGCTGGAGCTTCGCGTGCGCGTGGTTCTTGTCCAGCGCCAGCGCCTTCCGATAGATCGGGCACGCGCCCACCACATCCCCCGCGCGGAAGTGCTGATCCGCACGTTTGATCAACGCCTCGCATTTCGCGTGTTTCTGGGACATCCGCTTCTCACAGAGCGATCCGGGGCTCTTGCATAGAATCGCTCCGCAGCACGGAGCACCCTTTGACGACGATTTTCGACGACCAACGATATCTCATCCCCTTCCGGACCGGGCTCCTCCCCCAGATTTTCTGCAACACCCTCGTCCTCGGATCCGGGATCGCCGGGCTCAGAGCCGCCATCGCCGCCGCCCCCGCCGGGGACGTCATCGTCTGCACCAAGGACCGGATCGACAAAACCAACACCGCCTGGGCGCAGGGCGGGATCGCCGCCGTCCTCCGGGACGACGACTCCATCGACGCGCACATCCAGGACACCCTCGTCGCCGGCGCGGGCTTCTGCGATCAGAGCGCCGTCGAGCTCGTCTGCAACGAAGGACCCAAGCGCGTCCGAGAGCTCATCGACTGGGGGGTCGGGTTCGATCAATGCGGCGACGAACTCTGTGTCGGACGGGAGGGAGGACACAACGCCGCGCGCATCTACCACGCAGGAGGAGACACCACCGGACGCGCGATCCAGGACACCCTCCAGAAACGTGTCTCGATGGACGACTCCGTCCGGGTCTTCGACCACTGCTTCGTCCTCGACCTCCTCACCCCCTCCGACGATGAGGGCGCCCCCGTCCTCGGCGCTATCACCTGGCATGCCCGTTTCGGGCTCCAGGTCATCTGGGCGCGCACCACCATCATCGCCTCGGGGGGCGCGGGTCAGGTCTACCGGGAAACCTCCAACCCGCGCATCGCAACCGGCGACGGCGTCGCCATGGCCCTCCGCGCCGGCGCGAAACTCGCCGACATGGAGTTCGTCCAGTTCCACCCCACCACCCTCTATGTCCCCGGCGCCCCCCGCGCCCTCATCTCCGAAGCCATGCGAGGCGAAGGCGCCCACCTCCTCGACGACCACGGCAACCGCTTCATGGTCGGCGAACACGAACTCGCCGAGCTCGCGCCGCGCGACATCGTCTCCCGCGCCATCGTCAAACAACTCGCTCGTTCCGGAGCTACCCACGTCTGGCTCGATTGCACCCATATCCAAGGGCTCAAAGAACGCTTCCCCGGGATCTGCGCCATGCTCAGCTCCTTCGGATTCGATCCCTCAACAGACAAAATCCCCGTCCACCCGGCCGCCCACTACACCATCGGGGGAATCGAGACCGATCTCTCGGGTCAGTCCAGCGTCCCCAACCTCTACGCCATCGGCGAGGCCTCCTGCACCGGGCTCCATGGCGCGAACCGACTCGCCTCCAACTCCCTCCTCGAAGGGCTCGTCATGGGCGCCATCGCCGGCGAACACGCGCGTGAACGCGCCTCCGAAGGCCCACAAACCCCCGTCTCCATCATCTCCACCATCGCGCCAAGCACCCATGCGGAGCTCGACCTCGGGGACGTCCGCTCCTCCCTCCGCTCCACCATGTGGTACAACGCCGGGATCGTGCGCACGACCACGAGACTCAGCGACGCGCTCAGCATGTTCGATCTCTGGGGGCGCTACACCCTCGACAAGGTCTTCGAGACCCCCGAAGGATGGGAAGTCCAGAACATGCTCCTCGTCGCGCGCCTCATCACCCACGCCGCTCACGCGCGCCACCGGAGCGTGGGGACCCACTGGATCCTCGACGAAAGCCCGAACACCCCACAGGTCCCGCGCCAGTCCTGGACCCGGTTCCACGACCACCCGACCCCGATCTCATCAGAACCAAGCCCGGCGACACACGTATCGAACCCGTGATGCCCCGACCCCCCGTCGTCATCCTCACGATCACCCTCGCCGTGTCCGCGCTCATCCCCGGCGCCTGCACCTACGAGCGGGAAGTCCGGCGCAACAGCGTGCTGAGCAAACTCCAGGAAGCCCAGCAGGGGAATCTCACCCCCGTCGAGCCCCGCACCGTCCATCCAGTGTTCGCGCTCCCCCAGGGACAGATCCGGGTCGAGGACGAGCAGGGCAACATCACCCTCTACGCCAAATCCGTCCGTCATCTGATGGACCACATCATCTCCACGATCGAGAACGACGAACGGGACCTCTTCGTCGATCAGGTCCTCTCAACGATCACCCGGGACGAGTTCACCCAGCGCGGGCTCGATCCGGGCCTCGCGTTCGACGAGCTCAAAGCCCGTCGGCGTGATGTCTACCGGGTCTTCCACTTCATGCCCTTCGGGGAGGGAACCCCCGGGCTCTACCTCGAATCCATCGACCAGAACATCTTCCGACTCGCCGTCTCACGATCCGGGCACAAGGACCTCTACTGGATCGGGATCGACATCGTCTTCGAACGAGGGAACTACAAGCTCCGCTGGTTCGTGCGCTGATCGATCCGCCCCCCGCCCCTACGATTCCCCATGACCCAGACCACCCCCTCGATCTCCGAGCCCCTCTCGACCTTCGAAGCCCTCGACACCCAGACCCTCGTCTCGCGCATGCGCGTCGGGGTCGAATGGTTCGACCCGCGCGTCTTCGAACTCCCCACCGAGGACCTCGAACGTGCATGGCTCCCCGAGTCCGGGGTCGGGACCTGGCCCATCCGGATCCTCCTCGGGCACCTCGCCGACACCGAGATGCTCTATGCGTCGCGCATCCGCTCGATTCTCGCGAACGACAACCCCACCCTCCCCCTCTTCGACGAGCACAGCTACATCGACTCCGGGATCTACGGCTGCACCGAAGGCTCCACCATCGTCCCCCCCATCGGAGGCGACGTCGCGATGATCCACACCACCCGCTCCTGGCTCGTCGCGCTCCTCTTCCAACTCACCGAATCCCAATGGGCACGCCAAGGGCTCCACCCCGAGAAGGGACCCGTCTCCATCCGAGACATCGCGAACAGCGCCTGCTGGCACCTCGAACACCACGCGCGATTCCTCAACGCCAAACTCGAATCGCTCCTCGGCCCCATGCCCGAACCCGAAGCCTGCAACGACGGCGGCTGCGGCAAACCAGGCTGCGCCTGCCGCTAACCAACACACCGCTCAGACCAACCCGACAGTTCAGGACCCGAAGAACTCACGCACCGCTTTGATGTGCTTCGAGTACTCGTCCGGATGCGCACTCGGCCCGCGCGCCGTCGTCGGCTCCAGCGCGTCAACAACATCCGAAGGACACTCGAACCCGAACGCATCGCAGATCGCGTTCAACGTCCCCTTCGGGTCGTTCGCGATCGCGTCGTGCTCGATATCGATCACCTTCGCCCCGACCGCTTCGGTGCTCAGCGTGTCGCGCCAGTGGTCCATGAGCCGCTCAAGATCACGCACATACGACGCCGCCGCGATCGGATCGTTCGCGTACGGGTGGTTCCCGGGGAGCTCATCGCACAACAGCGCGAGCGTGTGCGCCACCGGGTCCCGCCGACAGTTGATCACGCACAGCCCCTCCATCGCGGCCGCCGCAAGACCGACCTGACCGATGTTGTAGGGATTCCGATCGATCGTAATCCGATCCGCGCCCCGCGCGATCCGATCCGATTCCTTCCCGTACCCCTCAGCGACCGCGCGGAGCTGCTCCCCACGGATCGAGGTCGGATCCGTGACGATCCCACGGATCGGCCCGTTCGCGATCTTGAAGTTCCGCTGGACCAACGACCACAACGTCTCGACCGCGCCCATCTGGCTCGCATCGGGGAGCGACCCCAGCAGGTCCTCGCAGATCCCCATCCCCGAGCACGGGGTCCCGAGGATGATCACGCGCCTCGCGCCGGGCTTCCCCTCGGGGCGCATCAGCTTCGAGATCGAGTCACCCGTCCAGCGATTGATCAGCGCGTTGGTCAGCTTCGCGTGCGCGCCGGGCTCGTACTGCGATCTCCGAAGCTTCCCTGCGCGACGGTACGCGCGGAACGCATCATCGAAGTCACCCTTCCGATCAAGCACGTCCCCCAACGCACGGAGCACCAGCGACAGATCCCCGGCCAGCATCCCCACCTCTTCGCTCAGCGCCGTCAAGCGCTTCACGCTCTGCTCCAAACGCGCCTGATCCGGATCGTCCATCGCCGTCAGGATCCGCGCCTCAGCGATCGTGATCGGGAGCTCTTCGAGCTTGCGCGCAAACGCATCGTCCAGACGCGCGAACGCACCTTCGACGTCCCCGTTCATCGCATCGACCTCGGCCCGAGCCGCGACCGCGTCCGCGCGATCCGGGTCCATCTCGAGCGCCCGATCGATCTCCTCGATCCCCGCCTCCGGATGCCCCAGCTTCGCCATACAACGACCGATCTCGCTCTGAAGCCGGATGTACTGGTCCACGATCCTCGGCCGGTTCGGATTCTCCTCTTCCCCCTCGCTGAGCGCTTTGAGCGTCTCGTCCGACGATCGCTTCATGTCCACGATCGCCGCCCCGTACGCGCCAAGACGCGCGAGCACATACCCGTGCAGCGCCAGGATGGGCGGATCCTCCGGGAAGTACGCGCGGAGCATCCCCGTGCGCTGAGACGCGCCCCACACATCGCCCGAAGCAAGCAAACGCTTCGCCTGCTCAAAAAACTCCTTCGGGGACTGCTTCGGAACCGCCTGGGACTGCTGAGGTTGCATCTCGAATCACCCTTTCAACACGCAGGAACTCACCCCGCGCTCACTCGCTCCGATTCGGGGATCAGATCCCCCAGCGCCCGCTCAAGAGCACCGATGTGACCAGCGTAGCGCTCATAGCGCTTCGTGGACGACTTGTAGATCGGTTGACGGACCTGGTCGTTGCTCAGGGTCAACGCCACGCGCCCCGACTCGTGGAAGCGCAGACACGCTTCATCGAACCCCAGCCCCACGAAGTCGAGCAGCGCCCGGGTCTTCGCCTCCTGATCCGCGATCGTCTCCTCGTACACGTTGTCGAACACGGGAACCCCCACCCGATCGTCCCTCAGCACCCCCTTGAAGTGCTCGCAGATCTCCACATGGTGCCGGTAGTACAGCCCGCAGCTCTCCAGATCGAACGAGTACATGTGACCCGGGTTCAGCGCCTGGAAGAAACACGACAGACAGTTGTCCCTGGGCTCGCGCGTGCACAGCACGATCCTCGCATCCGGGAGGATCATCGAGATGAACCCCATGTACCAGAAGTTCATCGGTGCTTTATCCGTGATCACCCGGACATTCGGGTCCTTCCCGGCCAGCGCGAACGTCTCCTCCCGATACACCCGCGCCGCTTCGCGCAGCGCACTCGGGTCGTACCCCTTCGGGTCCGCGCTGAAAGGCATGTTCGGATCCGGAGCGCACTGACGGAACAGCTCCGTGATCAACCCCAGCTCACCCGCGCCGAACCCCTCCGGGTGCGCGTCGATGATCTGCTCCGTGAGCGTCGTCCCCGAACGGGGCATCCCCATCACGAACACCGGGGTCGGCGCCCCCTCGGGAACCGGCACCCTCGCCGAATCCGAGATCGACTCGGGGGTCCACAGATGGATCAGGTCCCTCGTGATCGCGCTCGTCTGCTCCTCGTTGTAGGTCACGGGGATCATCGAGTTCGATTTCGTAAACGCTTCGATCGCGTCGTCGTACCGCTTCACCCGATCGTACAAATGCCCCAGCGCGTTGAGCGCCTTGAACCAGTTCCCGCTCTCACGCTCCATCTGCTCGTCGTCCGTCTCGTCCCGCAGCCCCTCGATCAGCTCGATCGCGTCCTGGGTCCGATCCGAACGCAGCAGCGCCCGCCCGTAGATCGAAGCCAGCGCCGCGTTCATCATCCCGCGCTCCCGCGCCTCCTCCACGATCGCAACCGCTTCGTCCTTCCGGTCCTCGAGCAGGTACAAGTGCCCCAGCCCCGAGTACAGCACCGCCACGTCCCCCTGACGCTCGATCTCGTCCCGGACCATCGTGATCGCGTCATCCAGGTCCCCGGCCTGGGTCATCGCGTCCACCAAGGTATTGATCACGATCACCCGATGCTGCTTGTGGGTGATATGCCTCAGCGCGCTCCGCGCGATCCGGATCGCCTCCGCCGTCCGATGGAGACGGACCAGAACACTCACATGGAGCGCCACGATCGGCGGAAAGTGCGGCTGGGACCGATGGAGCTGACGGGTGATCGCGAGCGCCGCCCGATACTGCCCCTGCTCAGAAAACGCCCGCGCCTGGGCAAACGCTTCCTTTGTGCTCATCGTGGGCATTTCCGACTCCTTCCAACCTCCCCGCTCCATCGACCCGGACAGGGGATAACCTTATCCCGATGCGCCAGATCACGCTTATCTCAACCGGCGGAACCATCGAGAAAACGTACGACGAACACGCCGGCACGCTCTCGAATCGTTCCTCAATTGTCCAGGAAATGCTCAAGCTCCTCCGACTGGAGGACACCCAGATCAACACCCTTCAGCTCATGCAGAAGGACTCCCTCGACATCACCGACTCCGACCGGACCCGCATCGTCGATGCCGTCCGCCTCATCATGGGACCCACCACCGACGACCCCATCACCGACCCCTCCGGGTGCGCGGGGGTCATCATCCTCCACGGCACAGACACGCTCTGCACCACCGGAGAATGGATCCACCGGACCCTCGGGGACAACCTCCACGTCCCCGTCATCATCACCGGCGCGATGCGCCCCTTCGAGATGAAACGCTCCGACGCCCTCCAAAACCTCAACGAAGCCATCTTCGCCACCGGCGTCCTCGAGCCTGGGGTCTACGTCGTCGCCCACGGCCGAGCCCTCAAGTTCCCCGGCCCAGTCAAAGACCGCGAACGGGGCACCTTCGTCATCCCGAACCGTCCGACGAGCTAAGCGAACTCACTCCGCTTCGCACACGTCACCCACGCTCGGGCACGTGCACATCAGGTTCCGATCCCCGTACGGGTTGTCCACACGACCCACGGGCGACCAGAACTTGAACCGGCGCAGGTGCGCCGCCGGGTACGCCGCCTGCTCGCGCGAGTACGGATGGTTCCACTCGTCCGCGCTCACCGCGCCGATCGAGTGGGGCGCGTTCTTGAGCGGGTTGTCGTCCTTGTCGATCGACCCGTCCTCGATCGCTTTGATCTCCTGACGGATCGAGATCATCGCATCGCAGAACCGATCCAGCTCCGCCTTCGATTCCGACTCCGTGGGCTCGACCATCAACGTCCCGGGGACAGGCCAGCTCATCGTCGGCGCGTGGAACCCGAAATCGATCAACCGCTTCGCGATGTCATCGATCTCGATCCCCGCGCTCTTCTTCATCGGCCGGCAGTCCATCACGAACTCGTGCGCCACGCGCCCCTTCGAACCACGGAACAAAATCGGGTAGTGATCCTTCAAACGCTCCGCCATGTAGTTCGCGTTCAGGATCGCGACCTCGCTCGCGCGCTTCAGGCCCTTCCGCCCCATCATCGCGATGTACATCCACGAGATCGGGAGAATGCTCGGGGACCCGTACGGCGCCGCGCTCACCGCGCCAACCGCGAACTCGCCCGCGCTCTCGGGCGCACTCACCGGGTGGGTCGGGAGGAAGGGCTTGAGCGTGTCGTTCACACCGATCGGACCCATCCCCGGCCCGCCGCCCCCGTGGGGGATACAGAACGTCTTGTGAAGGTTCAGGTGACACACATCCGCGCCGTAATCCCCGGGTCTACACAGCCCCACCTGCGCGTTCATGTTCGCGCCGTCGAGGTACACCAGACCACCGAACTCGTGCACGACCTCGCACATCTCCCGGATGTTGTCGTCGAACACCCCGCACGTGGACGGGTACGTGATCATCGCCGCCGCGAGCGTGTCTTTGTGGAGCTCCGCCTTCGCGCGCAGATCGTCGAACACGATCGCGCCCTTCTCGTCCACCTTCACCGCAACGACATCCATCCCCGCGATCACCGCCGACGCCGGGTTCGTCCCGTGCGCGCTCTCGGGGATCAGACACTTCGTCCGACCATGGTCCCCGTGGTGCTCGTGGTACGCTTTGATCGCGAGCAGCCCCGTGTACTCGCCCTGAGACCCCGCGTTGGGCATCAGCGACACCGCGCTAAACCCCGTGATCTCCCCGAGCCACTCCTCGAGGTCCCTGAACATCCGCGCGTACCCGTCCCACTGCGCCCGGGGCGCGAACGGGTGGATATTCGCAACGCTCGACCACGTCACCGGGATCATCTCGCTCGTCGCATTCAGCTTCATCGTGCACGACCCGAGCGGGATCATCGAGTGCGTCAGCGACAGGTCGCGCGACTGGAGCTCCTGGAGATACCGGAGCATCTCCGTCTCGCTCCGATGGGTGTTGAACACGGGATGGGTCATGAACGCGCTCGTCCGCGCGAACACGGGCGCGATCTCGTGGTGCGCGCTCGCGTTGAGCGCATCGAGATCCAACCCGTCCTCGTCCCCGAACGCGCGGAGCACGTCCGTCAGCAGCGCCCGATCCGACGTCTCGTCGAGCGTGATCCCGATCGAGCCGTCCCCGAAATCACGGAGATTGATCCGCATCCCTCGCGCCCGCTCGAGCACCGCGCCGGAATCCCCGTTCACCTTGACGCGCAGGGTATCGAACACCAGGTCCTCGTTAATCACATGCCCCAGCGTGAGCAGCCCCGCGCGGAGGGTCTGGGTCAGCGCCCGGATCCGCTGCGCGATGATCGTCAACCCCTCCGGCCCGTGGTACACCCCGTACATCGAAGCGATGATCGCGAGCAGCACCTGCGCCGTGCAGATGTTGCTCGTCGCGCGATCGCGCTTGATGTGCTGCTCGCGCGTCTGGATCGCGAGCCGGAGCGCCTCGTCCCCGTGCGAATCACGGGACACCCCGACAATCCGACCCGGCATCTTCCGCACATGCGCTTCATGAGTAGACATGAACCCCGCGTGAGGCCCACCCATCCCCATCGGGACCCCGAACCGCTGCGCCGAACCCACACAGATATCCGCGCCCCACTCCCCCGGAGCCTTCAGCAGCGTCAGCGCGAGCGGATCACAAGCCGCAACCACCATCGCCCCGTGCTCGTGCGCCGTCCGCGCGATCGACTCGTAGCACTCCACCCGACCATCCGTCGTCGGGTACTGCACCAGCACCCCCGCCACCGTGTCATCGATCACGAACGTCTCGGGAGACCCCAGATCAATCTGGATCCCCATCGACTTCGCGCGCGTCTCCACCACCCCGATCGTCTGGGGATGACAGTCCGAAGCCACCAAGAACCGGGTCCGGTTCCCCTTCGCGATCGCTGTACACATCGCCATCGCTTCCGCGGCCGCCGTCCCCTCGTCGAGCATCGAAGCGTTCGCAAGAGGGAGCCCCGTCAGGTCCGCGATCATCGTCTGGAAGTTCAGCAGCGCCTCGAGCCGACCCTGCGCCGTCTCCGGCTGGTACGGCGTGTACTGCGTGTACCACCCCGGGTTCTCGAGCACGTTCCTCAAAATCACGTTCGGCGTGATCGTCCCCACATACCCCATCCCCAGACACGAACGGAACACCTCGTTCGTATCCATCACATCGCGCAGCGCCCGGACCGTATCGAACTCCGACCCCGCGCGAGGAAGATCCAGCTCCCGATCCAAACGGATCGAACCCGGGACCACCTGATCGATCAGTTCATCCATCGACGAACACCCGATCGAGGACAGCATCCGATCCACATCCTCAGGACGAGGCCCGATGTGCCGAGTCGAGAAGAGGGCCGGGATATCCATCGAATCAGACTCGCTCAGAGACAACGCGATCGGATCCGAAGGACGCGACAAATCGGTCATGGTCATACGCTCTCACAATCCGGAGGAACACCCCCCGCATCCGCTTCGGGAGGGTCCCGGATCATAGGTCCGACCGCTCGATTTCTCGATCCTCGCCCCGCCCCAGATCGCTCAATACCGGATCACCGAATGCACATCCGCATGCGCCGTCAGCTTCTTCCGACCCTCCAGAAACCCAAGCTCGATCAGCACCGTGATCCCCTCGATCTGCGCCCCCATCTGCGCCACGAGCTCGCAACTCGCACGCATCGTCCCCCCCGTCGCGAGCAGATCGTCCACGAGCAGCACCCGCTGACCCTCCAAGATCGCGTCCTGATGGATCTCCAACGCGTCCGAACCGTACTCCAGCTCGTAATCCGCTTTGTGCACCTCGCGCGGAAGCTTCCCGGGCTTCCGGACCGGCACAAACCCCGCGCTCAACGCCTGCGCGATCGCGATCCCGAAAATAAACCCCCTCGACTCCGCACCGATCACCAGATCGATCTTCCTCCCCCGATACGGGTTCGCCATCAGCTCCACCGACAACGCGAGCGAAGGCGGATCCGCAAGCAGCGGCGTGAAGTCCTTGAACACCACCCCGGGCTTCGGAAAGTCGGGCACATCGCGGATCATCCCGGCCAAACGCTTCGACGCATCATCGATCTTCATCCGCAACTCCTGTCAAACACGAACCCAACACTCCAACCACGAGCGTAGCCCCTTCAAATCACCCCCGCATATCTGGTATCATCGCGCGACCCACACCCGCGCCCCCGCGCCCGGAGCTCAACCGTGCACGTCCCCCCAATGCGCCCCACCTTCGACCTCGAAGTCCCACACGGACCCGACCAGTCCATCCAGTCGCTCCGCGCCCTCCGCGAGTCCCACAAGGACACCCTCATCGTCAAAAACGTCGGGCACCACCTCATGCTCTCCGTCATCGGAGATCAAAGACACTTCTGGTCCCCCTGGCTCTCCATCGAAGTCCAGGACCACGACTCAGGCGCCCTCGTCCACGGCCGCTTCAGCCCCGCACCCGCCCTCTGGACCGGGGTCATGCTCACCTGGATCGCGATCACCACCCTCGTCTTCTTCTCCCTCGTCATCGGGCTCTCCCAGTACCTCTCCGAATCACCACCCAGCGCGCTCTGGGCGCTCCTCCCGCTCGCCCTCTTCGCCGGCGCGCTCTACGGCTCATCCCAAGTCGGGCAGCGCCTCGCCCACGACCAGATGCACCTCCTCTACGACACCATGACCCACGCCCTCGGCCTCGAAATCCAGAGCTCCACGGATCCCTGACCACCCCGCGCACGTACGAACCACCATGCACACCCCCCTCCACACCCTCACCCTTCGTGTCATCACCGCCCTGACCATCGGGCTCCTTCTCCCGCTCAGCGCCTGCGAGGACCGGAACAAAGACGACAACGACGAACTCATCCGGCTCGACGTCACCCCCCATGTCAACGCCGTCCGACAAGCCGAGCGGGACTGGGCATGGGTCTCCGGAACCCGTTGGAACGTCACCGCCATCGAGGGCGCAGCACCACTCGAAAACTCCACCCTCTGGATCCACTTCGAGGACGACAACACCTGGCTCTACGGCTCCGCCGGCTGCAACCGCATCACCGGCGGGTACACCCGGATCGGGATCGACGGGCTCCAACTCAAAAACCTCGCCGTCACCCGGATGATGTGCCCAGAACCCAAAGGGATCATGCAACAGGAAGCCCGCTTCCTCCACCTCCTCGGACAAACCGACTCCTACCACGCCGAACCCGACCAACTCACCATGTCGATCGACGGCGTCGTCGTCCTCCGCTTCGTGAGAGACAAACCCGAAACCCCCGCGCCCTGATTCGCACCCCGAAAAGCAAGAACACCCGCTCAGCGAACCGAGCGGGTGATCCGGGATTCAGCACGATATGAACGTCTGAGGAGACTCCAGAGCCCCCGTGCGTTCAAGCCGCTTACTTGCGGCGACGCCCGGCGACAAGCCCACCCAGACCGAGCAGCGCGAGCGCCGACGGAGCCGGGACCAGGTTGACCGAAGCCGAACCGAACGAGCCCTGGACCTGGTTGTTAAAGGACCCGGAAACCTCGTCGTAGATCTCGAGATCGAACGGCGCGAGCGCGTCGCTGATCAGGTTCAGATCGAGCACACCCGTCGAGCCCGCGAGGACCTCGATCGAGAGCGAAGCCACGATCGTCCCGCCATCGAGCGACGAGTCGGCCTGGGGGGGGAAGAACGGGGGGAAGATAACCTGCCCGTAGACAAGCCCGTTGTGGTCACCACCACCCGCGTACCCACGGTTCGCTTCACCGACCGCCGCCCACGCCGCCGCCGCAGCGCCGACGTTGACGACCACATCCGTCGCGCCCGAGCTGTCGAGCGCAAACGCACCACCCGAGACGTGCGTCCCGAAGTCCGCGTTCACGACCACGTCAACCGTGAAGACCGTGGTGACCGTGGTATCGACCGTCGAGGGCGCACCCTCGATGCTCAACGACCACGACTGCGCCGCCGCGCCCGACGCGAGACCCGCGACGGCGCCCAGAATCAGTGCCTTGTTCATGTCTTTCTCCTCTTCTCTCTTCTCTTCTCTCGGGTGGAACATCCACCCGCCTACGTTGGAACAACCCAGTCGTTCCTGACCCGTATGAGACAAGCGTACCCCCACCCTCCCCCCCAACAACCCGGGGCAAAGATTCCGATTCCATCAAGTCAGTCCCAACCCCAGCCCCCCCAATCGCTTAGACCCGGCGCGAAGTTCTCTGAACACACGAACCCCTGACACACACGCCCCGAATCACATCTCGCCCCACCAACATTCCCAGCGAGATATCCACATCTTCGGGTCGTATCGACCCATCGATGAGTGACAAAAACAACGCTCGCCCGGCGAACCGGGCGAGCGTTTGAGTCAAACAGTCAACTGCAGAGCAGTCGATGTCGAAGCCGGATTAGCGGCGACGACGACCCGCGACCAGACCACCGAGGCCGAGGAGGGCCATCGCGGACGGAGCCGGGACGAGGTTGACCGAAGCGGAGCCGTAGGAACCGGCCGCGGTGTTGTTGAAGGCACCGTCGCCTTCGTTGTAGATTTCGAGACCGAAGGGCGACTGGCCGTCAGCGGCGAGGTTGAGGTTCAGCATGCCGGTCGAGCCCGCGAGGACTTCGATCACGAGCGAACCAACGACCACACCACCAGCGGTGAGCTCGGACTCAGCAGCCGGGGGGAAGAAGGGGGGGAAGATGACCTGGCCGAAGACCAGACCAGCGTGATCGCCGTTACCGAGGTAACCACGATCGTTCTCGCCAACGGCGGCCCAAGCGGCGGCCGAAGCGGTCACGTTGACGACAGCGGCGTCAGCGCCGGTGCTGTCGAGCTCGAACGAGCCACCCGACACGTGCGTGCCGAAGTCAGCGTTCGCGATGATGTCAACCGTGAAGACGGTGGTGACGGTCGTGTTGATCGAGGCGGGGGCGCCAGAGATCGAGAGCGACCAGGACTGAGCGGAAGCGGCGGTCGCGAGACCGGCAACAGCGGCGAGCGCAATAGCGTTCTTCATTTCAAATCTCCTCACTTGGGAAAGTCTTCTCTTTGGTTCAAAGAGAACCATAATGCTGTGGAAACGAACGACTCGTTCCTGACCCGATTGAACAGTAATCCAACCTCACACCTGATGCAAGGGGAATGCGCAATCGAACTGCGCAATTTTCCGCGTCCGATCGCACATTTCCGATAAAAACCCCAACAGAACCCCTATTTCACCACCGCCCCCATCCCACAAGAAACACGAACTCCCTGCGCCCCAAAGACTTCCGCCAAAATCGAGCCCGAGAACCACCCTCACTCCACGGAATCCCGGATCCAGGTCTCGATCGTAAACCCCACCTCGTGCCGCTCGTCCACCCCGTGCGCCTCACTCGACACCAACGACCACGCCCCCTCATCCAGCTCCGGGTACCTCGTATCCCCCTCGACCTCCATATGAACCCGTGTCCGGACCACCCGATACGTCCATTCGAGCGATTCCCGATAGATCTCCCCACCCCCAGCAACCCAGAGGGTGGTTCGCCCCAACCTCGCGGATTCATGAAGCCCCATCGCGATCGCTTCATCGAGCGAACGCGCCACCAGCACGTTCTCCCCCACCCCCTCCTTCGCCATCGACCTCGACACCACGATGTTCGTCCGACCATCCAGCGCTTTCGGGAGCGATTCGAACGTCTTCCTCCCCATGATGATCGCGTGACCCTTCGTCGATCGCATGAAATGCTTCAGATCATCCGGAAGCGACCAGGGCAGATCCCCATCCACCCCGATCACCCCGTTCTCCGCGCACGCCACGATCTGCGCGATCTCGATCTCCGGCACATCCTGATTCGACTGCTCACTCATACCGGACGTTAGCGCTCGATCAACGTGATCGAAAGCTCCGTATGGAGCACCCCGCGCCTCGTGGATACACGAACCTCCTCCCCGGCCTCGTAATCCGACAGCACCCGGATCAACTCATGGAGATCCCTCGTCGCGCGCCCGTTGATCCCCGTGATCACCGTCCCCATCCTGAGTCCCGTCCTCGAACGAGCGCCCCCCGGAAGTTCCGTCACCACCACCCCGTCCCCCGACCCATTCTCCACCCCCACCCCGATCGTCGCGCCCAGATCCGATCCCGTCTCCGCCACCACCGGGAGGCCCGACACGTAGGCGCGGTACTCGGCCTCGATCTCGTCGAGTTCCATCCCCATCGCCCCCTCCAGTGCACGAATCCCCGTCGGATCGACCGAGAACCCCCGCGCATACCTCAAATAGAAATCCTTCAGCTTTCCCTCCGACAACAGGAACATCATCACCGTCCGCGCGTGCGCGTACTTCGCCAACGGCCGACTCGACGTAAACCGCGCCAAATCCGTCCCCGCAAGCTCCCGGATCGTCGGCAGCCGCCGGACATCCAAAAGCCGCTTCACCATATTGGTCCGCCAAGACGGCACAGGGACCAACGCCCCCCCCACCATGTCGTAGTCCTCGACAAGCGAAGCCAGCCCCTCCTGGACCCAAGCGGCCTGGTTCTGCCCCATCCTCGACATATCGCGCCAGTGCAGCACATGGATGAACTCGTGGCGCAGCGTCGCGCCAAGGTCCTGCGCCACCAGCCGGCGCTGCTGATGCTCGTACGCGCCCCCCACACTCGTGATCGACCCCCGAACCCCAGGACCAAAAACGCCCGTCGCCCACTGCGTAAACCCCACCCGTTCCGGAAGGGTCACCGTCACCCAGTGCTGATCCTCGATCGGGACCAGATCCAGATTCGGGAACAACTCCTCCTCGGCCCAACGCGCGATCCGTTCCAACTCCTCCACACTCTGATCCGTCGAGACCGGATCGTGCGCACTCATCACCTGGACCCGATAGTCATCGATCGTCCTCGTCTCGCGCTTCTTCCGCATCAGCTTCGCCGCGCGAGCAAGATCCAGGTTCCTCCGGACCTCGATCACATCCCCCCACCCCTCGATCAGCGCCTTGTAGTCCTCCGTCCCCCGGATCGACCCGAGATCCGGATCCCGGACCAGCGTCAGCTTGTCCGTGAACCCCCGTTTGATCGCGTCCTTGAGCGCCGCGATCGACTCCTCGATCTCCCCCTGACGCGCATGCGCACTCGCAAGGTTGTACGCGCCCACATAGCTGTTCGGGGTGCGATCCGCGATCTCCCGGAACCGATCCTCGGCCAACTGGTAGTCCCCCGACCCCATCGCCTGGATCCCCTCGCGCTCCAGCTCCACCAAGCTCGGTTCATCCGCGCGAGCCCCACCCACCACACACACCATCACACACACGGCCCAGAGCTTCGAGGTCATACCCCAGTATTCGGACCAATCCCTCAGGACGTTGCAGACTTCTCGATCAGCGACCGAATCGCCTCCGGGTAGCAATCGCACTCGAGCTCGAACACCTTCGAAGCGAGCGACTCCGGGGTGTCCGAATCCTCGATCGTGCACCGTTTCTGCGCGATGATCTGACCCGTGTCGAACTCCGCATCCGCAAAATGCACCGTGCACCCCGACTCGCGTACCTCCCCCCTTCGGAACGCGTCGATCACCGCTTCGTGCACATGGTGACCGTGCATCCCCTTCCCCCCGAAGTCCGGGAGCAGCGCCGGATGGATGTTCACCACCCGCCCGCGCACCCGTTCCGTGATCGGAACCAGCTTCAGATACCCAGCGAGCACCACCCAGTCCGGGTCCAGATCCCCCACCATCGCGTCCAGCTCGTCCGCGCCGATCCCACCCGGGAACACGCGCGTCTCGATCCCCCGATCCCGCGCCTTCTCCGCCCCCAGACACTCGCGCGACGCGCCCACCCCGACAACCTCCGCGTCCAGCGCCCCGCGCTCGATCACCCCGACGAGATTATCGAGCGTCCTCCCCGACCCCGACAACAGCACCAGCAACCTCGCGCGACGATCACCCACCCCGGCGCTCACAGCACGGGCAGTCCTTGAACGGGTGGGGCTTCCCGTCCTTCATCCCCACCATCGTCAAACGCGCCGTCGTCACGCGCACCTGCGTGTGCGTATGGAACCGCTCAGCGATCACCTCGACACATACATCCAGACTCGTCTTCCCCAAACGTGTCGTGTACGAGTGGTAGTTCACCACGTCCCCCACATGGACCGGCGCATGGAACTCCACCTTATCGACGGCCGCCGTCACCCAGTCCAGGTCCCCGTGCCGACGCGCCTCCACGAAACCCGCCTGGTCGATATAGCTCAGGATGATCCCCCCGAAGATCGTCCCGTACGGGTTCGTCTCCCTGGGCATCGCGACGACGCGCATCGCGAGGATCTTCTCGTTGAGCGCGGGGTGTTCCGGATGGGGATCGTCAGTCACCGCTCAGCTCCTCGTGATGGCGCACCAACCGCTCGAACACCGCTCTGGGCACCGATCGCTCCACGAACTCCTCCCACCCCTCCGGACCCACCATCCCCTTCACGAAGCTCGACGACAGCTCGCACAGCGCCCGAGGAGGCATCAGGAACGCCGTGCTCAGATCCGGATTCAGATCCGAGTTCACGTAGCGCATCCCGCGCTCGTACTGGTAGTCCACCTCGTTCCGGATCCCGCGCAGCACGAACTTCGCGTTCATCCGTCTCGCATAGTGCGCGAGAAACTCGTTCTCGATCGAAGCGATCTTCACGTTCGGACGATCCCTCGTCACATCTTCGAGCCACCCGATCCGCTCCTCGAGCGTAAACGTGTAGTCCTTCTCCGGGTTCCGCGCGACCGCAACGATCAACTCATCGAACAGCATCGCCCCCCGATCGATCATCCACACATGACCGTTCGTCGGCGGATCAAAGCTCCCCGCATACACCGCGCGTTCACCCATCACACCCCCGCCGTCTCACGAACCGCGGCCACCGCGCTCGTGAAAATACTCAGCCCCGGAGTGATCCCCGACTTCTCCGCCGCGCTCAATCGCGTGAAGTGCGGATGACGGTTCCAGTCCAGCATCCGCTCCGGGTGGGGCATCAGCCCGAAGATCCGCCCCGTCGGATCACACAACCCCGTGATCCGATCCACGGACCCGTTGATGTCCTCGCGCGTCCGGAGCGCATCAAGATTTGCGCCCTTGATCGCATCCAGAGTCGCATCGTCCTTGCACACCAAGCGCCCCTCCCCGTGCGCATACGGGAACACCCGGAGCGCCGGGTCCTCGAACCCCGCAAGCTCCCGGGTCCACACACACGGGCTCGACGGATTCACGTCCATCCCGGCCCAATCGTCCCGGAAGCGCCCCTTCGCGTTCTCGCACAGCGCCACACAGGGCTCATCGCTCAATCCGGGGAGCAACCCCAGCTGCACCAGCACCTGGAACCCGTTGCAGATCCCGATGATCAGCGCCCCCCGTGCAGCGGCCGCTTTCAGCTCCGGGAGCAGCCGCTCCCGAACATACATCGCCTTGATCCGACCCGAAGCCACATCGTCCCCGTACGAGAACCCCCCCGGGAACCCGATCAGGTCGTACGACGAGAGCCGTTCCGGATCTCCCCCGATCACATCCAAGTGCACACTCTCCGCGCTCGCGCCCGCAAGCTCGAACGCACGTAACAGTTCAGCATCACAGTTCGTCCCAGCCGTCCGAATCACCAACGCGCGAGGTGTGCTCATGGAACTATGGTAGACCCCGCGCAGAGGCGTATGATCCCCCAGAAGGGCGCGGATGATCGCGCCCTTCGTGTCAGAAGGGGACACCCCATGCCGCAAGTCCATCCGTTCCGTGCCGTGCAGTTCAACCAGGGTCAAGGCGACGTCTCCAACCTCGTCGCGCCCCCCTACGACGTCCTCGACAAATCCGCCAAAGCCAAACTCCTCGATCGCGACCCCAACAACGTCGTTGCCATCGATCTCCCCCACGTCCCGGCCAAAGAGCTCGGCCCCAAATCCGCCTACGAAGGCGCGGCCACCCAGCTCACCACCCTCCTCGAATCCGGGACCCTCACCCAACGCGACACCCCAGCGATGTTCGCCTACCGACAGACCTTCGAGTTCCAGGGCGAAACCTACAACCGCTGCGGCATGGCCGCCACACTCGACACCGTCCCCTTCGGTGCGCGCGAAGGCGGTGGGATCCTCGCGCACGAGCAAACCTTCGGAGGCCCGAAGGAAGACCGCAAAGCCCTCATGGAATCTACCCGCGCCCAGATGTCCCCCATCTTCGGGCTCCACCCCGACGAAGACTCCAAAGCCACCGACCTCGTCCGTGACATCATGGAGTCCCGAAACCCGGACATGACAGCCAAATCCGACGACGGTGTCACCCACGAAGTCTGGACCGTGGACAACCCCGACCAGATCAAACGCTATCAAGAAGCCCTCGCCGGCGAAGACGTCTTCGTCGCCGACGGCCACCACCGCTACACCACCGCGATCAACTACCTCGAATCCCTCGGGGACCTCCCGAGCGATCACCCCGCGCGGCGCACCATGTTCGTCCTCATCTCCATGAATGACCCGGGTCTCGCCATCGGCCCGACCCACCGGGTCCTCGGAGGGATGAAGCACTACGACATCGATGCATTCCAGCAAGCCTCCGCCGGGCTCCTCAACATCGAGCCCATCGACAACGACCCCCAGACGTTCCTCCCCCAGATGGAAACCCTCGCCCAGCGCGAGAAGACCAACGTCTTCGGGATCTACGACTACGCCACCGGGCTCTGCTTCGGCGCCTGGCCCGCCACCCCCGACCCCCTCGGGGACCAGTTCGGAGACAAGTCCGAGGCCTGGCGCACCCTCGACGTCGCGCTCATCCAGCACCTCATCGTCGAAGAAATCTGCGCCCCCGAACTCAACGACGGCAATGACATCAAGTGGGCCTTCCCCCACTCCATCGACGAAGTCCTCGCCATCGGACGAGGCGAAGAAACCGGAAGCGCCATCCAAGGCGGCGGCAAACCCCAAGTTGCCATCATCGTGCGCCCCACCCCCCTCGAAGCCGTCCGCGACATCTCACGAGCCGGCGAGCTCATGCCCCAGAAGTCCACCTTCTTCTACCCCAAGCTCGCCACCGGCCTCTGGATCAACCCCCTGACCCCCGAGCTCGCGGGCACCCCGGCCTAAACCGGACACCCATCCGAACTCAGCGCCCGATCGTCCACACGCTCGGCGCCTTCTCCGCGCCCGGAGCCCCCCACCCCTCGCGCTTCGAAGGCACCTTGTCGTCCACAACCGCCCCGCTCAGATCACGCACCACCAGCTTCGCCCCCTTCGCGCGCAGCTGCGCCAGCTGACGCGTCCCAATCTTCGTCCGCAGCGTCACCGAGTCCCCTTCATACTCGCGCGACACCACCTCCGTCCGGTTCTCGATCGTGTGCACCGTCCGCGCATCACTCATCGGGACCGTTACGTCCAGCTCCCGGACCTCCCCGATCGACAACCGCTTCACCCGATCGATCAGCGCCTCCTGACCCAACCGGGGCTCGTCCCCCTCCGGAGGAAGCGCACACAGCGCGATCGACCCCGGAATCCTCGACGTCCAGTACAGCAGATCCCGGTTGTCCGTCAGCCGATCCGCTTTGTTCAGCACGACCAGCAGCTCCGGACGTTCGTACTCGACGACGTCCTTCCCGTCCCGCGCCTCCGCATTCGCGCGCTTCGTCTCGCGCACCTCGACCTCCTCGAACAACTCGTCGAGGGTCCCCATCACCGTCTCGTAGTGCAGCTCCGCGCTCGGATCGGACACATCGAGCACCACCACGAGCAGATCCGCGTGCATCGCCTCCTCGAGCGTCGCGCGGAACGAAGCCACAAGGTGGTGAGGAAGATCGCGCACAAACCCAACCGTGTCCGAAAGCATCGCCCCGTGACCACCCCCAAGATCCCACTGGCGCGTGCGCGTCATCAGCGTCGCGAACACCCGATCATCCGCGTACGCGCCCCCCTCCGTCATCGTGTTGAACAGCGTGGACTTCCCCGCGTTCGTGTACCCCACGAGCCCCACCGTGAAGTGGTCGATGTTCCGCTTCTCCACGCTCCGGCGCTTCCGCGACTGGATATCCGCGAGCTCGCGCTGGAGCTGGCTCTTCCGGCGCTGCACCAACCGACGGTCGATCTCGAGCTGCTGCTCACCCGGACCCCTGGTCCCCACACCACCGATCCCCCCAGACCCAACGATCCGCTCCAGGTGCGACCACATCGCCCGCAGCCGCGGGTACGTGTACTCCAGCTGCGCGATCTCGACCTGAAGCTTCGCCTCATGCGTCGTCGCGCGCGACGCGAAGATGTCCAGGATCAGCTCCGACCGATCCAGCACCTTCCGCTCGATCACCTTCTCGATATTCGCGATCTGCTTCGGGGACAGCTCGTGATCGAAGATCACCGTCGTCGCATCCAGGGTATCACACAGCCCCTTGAGCTCCTCGAGCTTCCCCTTCCCCATGTACGAACCCGCTTCCGGACGATCCCGGCGCTGCTCCAGTTCCCCCACGATCCGAGCACCGGCCTGACCCGCGAGCTCCCGCAGCTCCCCGAACGGATCGCGCTCGTCGAACCTCGACTCAGGCAAACGGACGGCCGCAAGAACCGTCTTCTCCGCTTGCACCTTGATATTCTGACGTTCACTCGGTGGGGGCACAGCATTGATCCTACGCACACCCCCCTCCTCTTTCAGTGCTTGAGCGGATGGAGCCCCCTCGACTCCCGCTCCCGATTCAGCACCTCCCACGCCTGATGGTGCTTCGCCACCAGCTTCAAAAGCTGACTCGGGGTGCACTCCAACCGAACCGCGGCCTTCCCGGGCTCCCACCCACAAGCCCCGATCACATCCATCGCCTCCGCCAACATCGCCGGGAAGTCCTCGTGCTTGTCCGAGCACCGGATCCGCTTCTTCTGCACCCTCGATCTCCACAACGCCGAACGGATGTCCCCCGAAGGAACCCCCACCCGTTCGTGCGTCGCAAGCTCAAGTCTCAACCTCCGAAGCGCCACCTTCTTGTTCATCTCCGCGCTCCGTCGCTCCCCGGCCTGACCCGTCAGCCCCGTCCCCTCGTGCGTGATCGTCACATGGGTCGAGACCTTGTTCCGATGCTGCCCCCCCGGCCCCGACGACCTCCCCTTGTCCACATGACAATCCTTCAAGAGCGCCTCAGCAGACAACGCCGCCGGATGGATCGGACGTTCTACAGGACGATCGATCGCATCGTCCAAATCCTTCAGAAACCGTTGCAACTCCGGATCCATACTCAGCACGCCGTCGTCGGAACCGCGACCAGATCCAGCCCGTCCCGATGCCCCTGCGCAAACAGCACCGACCCGAGCGAAGCGATCATCGCCGCGTTGTCCACACAATGCTTCATCTCCGGGATCACCAGCACCATCCCGCGCTCCCGAGCGATCCGCGCCAGCTCCGACCGAACCAGCGAGTTCGCGCTCACACCCCCACCAACCACCATCATCTTCAGATCATCATGACGATCCAACGCGCGCTCGACCTTGAGCACCAGCGCCCTCACCGCCGCGCGCTGGAAACTCGCCGCAAGATCCCGCACCCGATCCGGAGTCAGCTCCGGGACAGGCTCGGGCACCAGCGCCGGCTTCCCCGGAATCCTCGGAGGAGTCGGCTTCCCCTTCGCCGCATAGAGCAGCGCCGTCTTGAGACCCGAGTAGCTCAGATCCAGCGAGTCCTTTCCGAGCCTCGACACCGGAAGCTCCACCGCGCGATCATCAGCCCCCGCCTCGCGCGACAACCGATCGATCTCCGGCCCACCCGGGTACGGAAGCCCCAGAATCGCCGCCGCCTTATCAAACGCCTCCCCGATCGCATCATCGATCGTCGATCCCAAGCGCGTCAGATCCGTCAGCGAATCCATCCGGTAGATCGTCGTATGACCACCCGAGATCACCACCCCCAACGCGGGCTCAAACGCCGTCTCAACACCCAGAAACCCCGCCGCAAGATGCGCGTGCACATGGTCCACCCCGATCAGCGGCACCCCCAACGACCACGACAACGCTTTCGCAGCGCTCATCCCGACCAGAATCGACCCGATCAACCCCGGACGATGACCGATCGCGATCGCGTCCAGATCCCCAAGCCCGATCCCCGCATCCGCAATCGCTCGATCAAGCACCGGGAGCATCGCACGTTCATGCGCCCTCGACGCAATCTCGGGAACCACCCCCCCGTACTCCTGATGCACCTCGATCTGCGAAGCCACAACGCTCGACACGACCTCGCGCCCATCGCGCACGACACTCGCCGCCGTCTCATCGCACGAGGTTTCGATCCCCAGAACGATCACGACCCGGACTCGTCCCCATCGTCTTTCGACTTCTCGACCCCGGCGTCGATGAGCCAACGCTCCAGGTTCTCGCCCGTGATATCGAGCGTCGCGATCACGTTCCCGTCCTTGTCCTTCACGACAAGCTGACCACCCACGATCTCCGCGCTGTCGTCCCACAGATCGAGCGGGTCATCCCCATCGGAGTCCGCGTTGGACTCGATCGCCGTGATCCGACGATCGATCCGCTCGAGCTGACGGAGGATCTGCTCCTCCGACCGGCGCAGCGCCACCAGCTCGTCATACGCAATATCGTCCTGATCCCCGAACTCCGCGCCCACGGGTTCGAACGCGCCCGACACCACCCGGTTCTGGAGCACCCGCACCGCGGCGCTCAGCTGGGTATCACTCAATCGCTCAAGCACCAGGTCCGTGTCCCCGAGATCGATCGCTTCCGTCTCGTGGATCACTTCCTGCTCCCGACGCGCCGTCAGCATCGCCAAACGCTCGTCGTTGCTCATCGCGAGGTAGTACCCCGGGGTCGGATCCACACCCCACGTCTCCGAATCATCCCGACGATGGAGCAAACGACCGCTCGGGAGGTAGTAGTACTGCTCCGTAATCTTCAGCACCCCCGCGCCCGAGCTCAGCGGCCGCACCGTCTGCACGGATCCCTTCCCGAACGAACGGGTCCCCACCACCACCGAACGCCCATGCTCGCTCAGCGCCCCCGACAAGATCTCACTCGCAGAAGCGCTCACCCCATTGACCAACGTCACCATCGGAAAGTCCGGGAGCGTCCCCGCGCTCGTCGCGCGCGCCACCCGATCCTCGAACACCCGACCCTTCGTGGACACGATCACCCCATCCTCAAGCAGCATGTCCGCGATCGCGATCGCTTCATCGAGCAAGCCCCCCGGGTTGTCGCGCACATCCAGGATCAACCCACCGAGCTCCCCACCCGCACGCGCCGTCGCGTGCTCGATCGCCGCACGGACCTCCGCCGCGCACCCGGGGATGAACTGCGTCAGCCGCACATACGCGATCTTGTTCTCCTCATCGATCAGGTACCGCCACTCACCCTCACCCCCGTCCTCGCGCATGTACCCCTTCACCGCCTGCACCTTGATGTGGTCACGCACGATATCGATCGTCAGTTCATCACCCCCACGCTCCACGTTGATCGTCACCGTCGTCCCGGGCTCCCCCTTGAGCAGATCAATGCACTCGTTGATCGTCAGCTCGTACGTCGATTGATCCCCGATCGAAAGCACCCGATCCTCCGCCATCACCCCCGCGCGCCACGCCGGAGACCCGTCCATCGGGGACGAGATCACCAACCACCCGTCGCGCATGATCACCTCAGCCCCGATCCCCACATACTCCCCCTTGAGGTTCTTGTTGAAATCCTCCTCAAGACTCGTCGGCACAAACTGCGTGTACGGATCGTTCAGCTTCTCGATCATCCCCTCGATCGCGCCCTGCTGCACCGCCTCCTCGTCGGGCTCTTCCACGTACAGCCGGTCGATCATCGTGTGCACATCCACGATCGGGTCGTAGAACCCGTAATCCCCCACTCGCGCCGCCTTCGTCGTCACCGCGATCGTCGAACCGACCACGGCCACCCCAAGAATCATCAACAACGCAGACATTCGCGATCGTGCCATGACATCTCCATCGCGCAGGATCAAACCCCAAACGCGTCAAACAACTCTAGCACAAACGTATACGCACGAACCCCCAACACGGATCACCACATCCCGCATCAACCCTCCGGGTCCGGAACCATCCCCTTGAGCCCCGAAAGATATGCATCCGCGTCCGAAGCCCCCTCGATCCCCCCCACGACCTCGCCGTCCACGATCATCAGCGATGTCGGGTACGCACGGACCCCCAGGAACCCGATCGCCTCCCGATCCGTCCCGTCCTCCAGATAGACCGGGATCGTGTGCTCCCGGATCCAAGCCCCGACCCCCGCATCAGCGAGCGCCCCACGCTTCAGGGACTGACACGGCGCGCACCAGTCCGCCGTCGCAACCACGAACACGGGCTTCCCCTCCTGCTCGGAGAGCTCCATCGCAGCATCAAGGGTCAACCCCTCATCAAAGATCCCCGGGGTCGGCGCGGGACCCCGAACAAAGTTGATCACCCCCGGCGCCACAAACAACGCCAACACGACCAACAACACCCAGGTAACCGCAGACTGTGCCTTCATCGCGTCGAACCTCCAACACACCAAAGCCCCACACCCGAGCTCTATTCCCGAACGATCGAACCCGGGGTCCGATCACCAATCCTCGACCTCCGCGCCGAGCAGAGGCCCGAGCAGGTCCTTCCTCGTCACGATCCCGATCGCGCGACCCTTCCGGGTCACCACCCCCATCGCCGCATCCTCCGCGCGGAGCCGCACCAACGCATCGCGCACACTCACATCCGTCCCGAGCATCGCCACCGGGCGCTTCAGATCCCCAACGCGCCCCGTCCCCCGCGCGTGCAGGTCCACCGTCCGGACACACCCCACGAACACCCCCTTCGTGTCGTGGATCGGGTAGCGTGAGTGCGCCGACCTGGACACCATCCGCAGCGCGTCCTTGACCCCCGTATTCTCCGAGAACCGCACCGCCCGAGCGATCGGGATCATCACGTCCCGAACCCCCGACTGATCCAAACGCAGCGCCCGATCGATCAGCTCCGTCTGCGACGCGCTGATCGTCTCGTCCCCGTGCTTGAGCAGCTCACCCATCCCCTCCCGCGCAGACCGAACCGACCCACCCAGATCACCCCCGAGCAGCGCCCCGATCGCGTCCGTGATGAGCGTGATGAACGGCACCACGGGCACCACCGTCATCGTCAGGCGCATCCCGCGCAGCACCTTCGCGAACCGCTCCATCACCGCGTTCGCGCGCGAACGGAACAGCTCCTTCGGGAGCGATTCCGCAAAGATCAAGATCACCGGGGTCAGCACAAACGCCTGGAGCACGATCAGCGCCGCATCCCCGAGCCCCGTCCTCGTCAGGAGCGCCGTGATCGCGAGCGTCGCGATGTAGTTGAACACGTTGTTCCAAGCAAGCAGCGTCGTCAGCACCGGGACCGGCCGATCGATCTGCTTCTGGAGCAACCGCGCCCCCGAATGCTCGCTCGATCGCACCCGGACCAGCACGCGCGACACGCTGTAGAACCCGACCTCGAGCCCCGAGCACAGCGCCGACCCCATCAGCCCGAGCAGCGCGAGCACAAGCCACAACCACAGCACCGGATCGCTCATCCCTCACCCCCCCCGTCCCCGATCCCCGCGCGCTCCCCGTCCCGCAGATCAAGACGAACCTCGACCCGGGACACCGAGCGCCCCTCCATCTCGCGCACCTCGAGCGTCACCCCGTGCAGCTTCACCACATCACCAACCTTCGGAAGCCGACCCAGTTCGTGCATGATCAGCCCCGCGATCGTCCGAGCCCGATACGCGTCCGTCCGTCCCCCCTCGAAGAACGCCGACCACTCCCGCACCCCGAGCCGCCCGGGCACCACCCATCGCCCGATCCCCACCAGCTCGATCTCCTGCGCCTTGCTCGGCGCATCCGCGCTGATCCCGCTCACCAACTGCTCCGCGAGATCCGCGAGCGTCGCGAGCCCCACCACCGTCCCGTGCTCGTTCACGCACAGCGCGAGCGAGCGGTTCGTCCTCCGGAACTGCTCGAGCAGCGCATCGAGCGTCGCCGTCTCGGGAACATAATGCACGGGCTCCAGCGCCCCCCGGATCGCTTCACCCACCAGCACCCGCTTCGCGTCCACCACCCCGAGCACCGACCCGTCGATCCCCCCCTCGAACACCGGGAACCGGGTCAGCCCCGTCTGATCGCACACCTCCAGCACCCGCTCGCGCGTCGCGTCCACATCGAGCCACGCAAAGTCCACCCGAGGCGTCATGATCTCCTCCACCCGGCGCTGCGACAGCATCACGATCGACCCCAGCAGATCCTGCTCCCGCTCGTCGATCACCCCCTCGCTCGCCCCCATCTCCAGAAGCGTCCCCATCTCGCTCACCGTCACCCTCGGCGGCTCCCCCTGACCCGACACCACCAACCTCGTCAGCGGCTCGATACACCAACGCTCCAAAACCACAATGATCGGCCGCAGCGGCTGCCGCAGCACCAACTGCAGCGGCGCCAGCACCCGCAGACTCGCCGTGGGAGACCACACCACAAACAGCTTCGCGAACACCTCCCCGAACAGAATAATCGCGAACACCGACCCCACCGAGATCCCCGCGCGCCACGCGGCCCCCTCCGCGCGCAGCGTCAGCACACTCGACACGATGAAATACGCGACATTCGTCGCCATATTCAGCAGCAGCACCTGCAGCAAGAGCCGACGGGGATGCGCCAGCAACCGATCCACGATCGCGCCCAGCGTCGGGTGCTCCACCGAAAGCTGCGCCCGCCGCGCCCGGCTCACCCCGAACAACGCCGTCTCCGAAGCCGAAGCGATCGCCGAGCACACCAACAGGAGCGCGAGCACGATCAGCAATGGCGCTTGAGACGGATCCATCAGCGTTGAGCGTACCCCGAAACCACCCTCAGCGCCCCTCAACCCGCGCGGGGTCGTACTCCGGATCGAGCTGCTCGATCAGCCGTTCGATATAGCGCCAAGCATTGAGCTCCACACGCACCGCAACCAGATCCGCCCCCCCCGCTCCTTCCGAAAGCATCCGCCCCACTTCCGCCGCGTGCGCTTCCCGTTTCCCGCGCCCCCATTCCTCCCAGGTCGCGCGAGCCGACTCCGGATCCGCTTCCACTTCCTCCTCGATCCGCTGGCGCAGCTCCATCATCTCCATCAGGAACCCGTCCGGGAGATCCCGACATTCACTCGCCCCAGGACCCCCAGCAAGCTCCAAGAGCAGATTCGCCCTCCGCTCCGGATCCACCAGCACATCCCGCGCCTCGTTCAGATCCGACGCGCTCACCGCATCACCCCCAAGATCCGGGTGCGCCCCGCTCAGCCGCGTCAGGTACGCGCGCTCGATCCGCGCGCGATCCAGATCCATCGTCCGATCCAGACCCAAAACCTCGAACGCGCTCCGTGTTCCATCATCCATACCCCAGTCTAGAAGCAACCCAAGCCACGAACGCGCACGCGCGATACGATCACACAACGCTTGAAACGAGGTGCGCCGTGGACAAACACATCGGGATCGTCGCCGTCAGCCCAGAAGGGGCGGCGCTCGGATACCGAGCGGTGTTCCGTCACGCCGCCCTCCGTCTCCCCCCCGAGGAACACCCCACCGTCTCCATCCACAACATCCCCTTCGCCCAGTACCTCGAAGCCATCCGGGAAGACGACTGGATCCGGGTGGGTGAACTCCTCCGGGAAAGCGCCAGGCACCTCTCCGTCATGGGCGCACAGGTCTGCTTCTGCCCCGACAACGCCGTCCAGCACGCCGTCCCCATCGCCGAAGTCGCCTGCCCCATCCCCTGGCTCAAAATGACCGACGCCGTCGCCGACGCCATCTCACTCGACGAACGCACAACCGTCGGCGTCATCGGCACCCGCTTCGTCACCACGGGCTCCGTCTACCAGTCCGACCTCGGGGTCAAGGGCATCAAACTCGTCCGCCCCTCCGACGAAGACGCGCAGCTCCTCGACGACATCATCTTCCAGGAACTCGTCTTCGGGATCATCAAGGACGAATCCCGACAAGCCATCCACGACGTCATCGTCCGCTTCAAAGACAAAGGCTGCGAAGGCGTCATCCTCGGATGCTCCGAAGGCCCCCTCATCCTCTCCACCAACGACTCCGTTCTCCCCCTCTACACCCCCGCAGATCTCATCGCCCAACGCGCCATCGCCCACATCATGAGCGCCGACTGACCTCCTCAACAAACCCACGCACCGCACCCACCACCCGATCCTTCATCACCGGGTCCGTCCACAGGTTGTTGTGCCCCCCGCCCTCGATCACCTCCAAGCGCCCATCGGGAGCCGCTTCCGCGATCGCGCGCCCGTCCCCGACCGGACACACCGGATCCGCCGACCCGTGCACCACCAGCACGGGAACCCCCACCCCCTCTGCGATCCGATCCCGCGCAAACCCATCCCACGACATCCCCACCCCGAACCGAATCCCAAGCACCCTCATCGCCGGGACCAGGTTCAACCTCGTGGGCATCCCCGACAACCGCATCACATTCCGCGCCGGAGTCGGCGCATCCACATACGCCGACTCACACACCACCCCGACAACATCGTGACCCCCAGCGCCCTCCCGCGCCA